>Ga0163146_10000073_pt1 | contig 125900 bp, 137 predicted proteins | sample OliLakLV19MP7G1_FD_148648 | JGI IMG/M metagenome (GOLD analysis project Ga0163146, IMG submission 148648) | Freshwater microbial mat bacterial communities from Lake Vanda, McMurdo Dry Valleys, Antarctica - Oligotrophic Lake LV.19.MP7.G1 | ecosystem: Environmental > Aquatic > Freshwater > Lake... | reverse complement strand
GCGCGATAGGGGTGGCCTCGCGTGCGGTTGCGAGCCGACTCGCGGCTCACGGTACTGGGGGCGCGGCCTAACGCCCTCGCCATCATCCGCAGCGAGTGGCCGTGGGCCAGGCCCAGACTCAAGGTCTCACGCTCTTCAGCACTCAAGTGTGTGTAGCATCGTTTTGGCATGGCAACACCTTAGCCCATCAGGGCCGGTAGTGTTGCACTTGGAGTTAGAACTCAAGCCTTCTTGAGGCGCACCTGCGAAATCTTCTCAAGCACGGCATAATCGATCTCTGATCCGAAGGCCCCTTCTACCGCCCGCAAGTATGGCTTGTGTCCGTCTGTGGTCAATTGCACTCGATGGGCTAAGCGTGATGTCAGATCATCGATAAACTTCACCGCATAGGGAATGCTCCGCTCTCCGACTAACCAGGAGACCCTAACAGGATGCGGAAAAAGTCCGCCAGCGTCGTTCTCGCATCGCTCAGAGCCTCAACGAGAGTCGCTCGGAGATCGGAAGCATTGAAGGGGCTTTTCCGTTCGCCAGGATCTATTGCACGGGCGAACGGCCCCACGAAGTGCGGGACGTACCTCCTCGCCTCTTCGCTCGCTGCGGCCTTGCCTGGGACAAGGCGCGTCCGGGGGTAAAGAGTCTGTCTCGGCAGACTCAGGCGGGAGGGTGAACTAGTCGCCGGGGTTGGGCGGGTGAGAAGTCTGGCCTTTTTGAGCATCCTGAGGCGATTGTGACATCGGCACCCTAGGGAAGATCATGTGGCATGTTAGGCATAAACCGAGTTTTATCGCAGCCTGCTAGCGGTCCACAGAAGGGCCGCTCACCTGAATACTGGACTGTTCTGTCGTCGTTGCCGTTGGTGAACAGTGCGAGCGAGCAGTTGTTATTTGGATGAAGTCCTCGGCAGACTCAGCTCATTGAGCCGACGCACGTCCGAATCGATCTGCTTGAGGGTACTGAGCTGATCCGTTAATTCCGCGATCCGCTTATCGCGATCGCGAATCTGCCGCTGAAGACTGTGGACTGGGAGCTTCGGATTGTCGGCCATGTCCACAGCCCGCAATGTGGCAGCCGCACTTGCCGTACGCTGTTGTCCCAACCATGTGCGCACCAGCCCCTTCATCACCGCGAACGGGCCATTGGGCTCGTCGGCGGGAGTGGGGTGGGAGGCCCGGTTGGTAAGAAACCGAACCCAGCGCGCGCTTGAATCCGCGAATGGACCATTCGGCGCAACGGCAATCGCCTGCTGAAAGGAGGCCGTTGCCACCTCTCCATTCTGGAACAATGCGATCATCGCCCGTGTGAAATGGACCTGATCGCAGGACTGACGTTGCGCACAGGTGCTCAGCAGCTTGTGGTGTTCTCGCTGTACGGCTTGCACGAGTACCGTGTCGTTCGCATCGGCTTGAAATATCGGCGCAGAGATCGGTGGCGGTGAACCATTCACCATGACACAGCCCCCCAGCATCCCCGTCAGCAAGAGCCAGGATCCAGAACGTAACCACATACCGATGCTCCTTCTTGTGCCGAGACCCCGATGTCTTTTCTTAGCAGGCTGCGAAAAAACTCGAATATTGAGTCATACGTCTCGATTCGCACAGGGGCCGTCTCGCGTCAGAATAGCCCGCAGGATGTGCAAAAAGGCCGTCCAGCAAGGCCGCAGCGAGCGAAGAGGCGAGGCGTACGCTTCGGTACGTTGAGGCTCTGAGCGATGCGAGAACGATGCTGGCGGACTTTTTCCGCATCCTGTTAGACAAGTCTAGCAGATGGTACGGATTGTGACGGTCCAGAAGGAGGGGAAAATCGACGAAAGACGAAACCTCTGTCCCCGACCTCCTTGCCCTTGCGCAATCCTGGCTCAACCTGGTCACCTCCTCCAGGTGCGTCGCGACCATACGGGCGAAGTCGAGCGCCCGTTGCACGATCGTGGCGCCGATTGGTCTGTCTCGTCTCTTCCCATGTGTCGACTGCCCGCCCGATACGGGGATGAAGGCATGGCACGATCGACGCCTTCAGCCTCCGTTGACCCAAGCTCACAGATTGGATGAGAGTGAGAGGCCATTCGGTAGTGGGCCCCTTTGAGTTCTGAGGATCTTGTCACTGCGTAACCCGCATTACTCATGAACACTTCTGCCGTAATCGCCGATCCGCTGAGACGACGAGCCTGAAACGTCGTTCGTCCGGAAGTGGAGTTTCTAGTTTCAGGTTCCAAGTTTCAGGTTCGACCTCTGAATTTCTCCAATTCGACTCACACAACTTGAAACCAGAAACATGAAACTCGAAACACTTACACGAGATACGTCCTTCGACGGGCTCAGGACGTCCCGAGCCTGTCGAGATACGCTTCACGAGGAACGCGTTTTCCTGGCGATGTCGTCCCTCGACTGTGCTCGGGACCCTGAGCTTTGTCGAAGGGCGACGAACCGTCATGCACCATGCGGGTTAAGCGGTCAGGTATAGTGACCGCATGGCGAAAAATGCAAAACCTGAGTCCGATGTGAACGTCACGGCCTTTCAGATCCTTCAGGCGGTGACGGGAGAACCTGCCGGTTCCCATGATGGGAATGACCAACCTGCCAAGAAGAAAGCCCTGCCGGCAAAAGACCCCGCCGCTGTGGCTTTGGGTCGCTTAGGAGGGCTGAAGGTGGGGGGCTCGAATGGCAAGCCTATCTGCTAAAAGAAGAGCGGAAATAGCGAGTGAAGCAGCGAGAGCGAGATCAAAAAAGAAGTAGGTCAGATGCCAGGAAGTGGAAGGGTTTCAATTGAGAATGGATCGATCGTACTCTTTGGCTCACGAGAGTTTTGACGAATTAATTTCACGAACTGAGTTGCTTCATAATAGCGTCCGCGTTTTTCACCTGATGGTATAAGCAATCCTTGAACCGTTAGATCTTTCAAGTCTCTACTGGCAACATTCTCTGAGACCTCGGCTGCCGATCTATACGTCGCGTTCTTAACTCGATACCCAAATGCAGCATCAGCAAGAGCTAAAATCATTCGCTCTGGAAGTCCACGTCTTTTCACTTCTGTTTCTAATTGATCCCAAACACGCGCTGTTTCCTTACTTCTACGTAACAGGCTCGTTGCTTGGCGATAGTGCGCAGTAAGGGAAAACCGTATCCATTGGCGTGCATCGTTCTCAGGATGCCATGATCCTTGCCCTACGTCTGCAAGCACTTGATAATAAGTGGGTGTATTACGTCCAAGATATTCTTCGATACTGCAAAATTCAGGCTCCAATATACCTTCGCGCGCCAGCACAAGCGTCTGAAGACACCGGGCCATTCTCCCATTTCCATCTGAAAAAGGATGAATCATTGTTAAGTTCAAATGAGCCATGGCTGCACGAACCATGGCAGGGACATGGTTATTTCCGCTCTGGAGCCAAGAGGTTAATTCTTTAACAAGTCCTGGAATTATTTCAGCATCGGGGCCCTCATAGACCCGTTCTCTTTTCGCTTCATCAATTACCGAGATAGGCCCAGGCCTCCAGCGCCCTGGATTTTTGGCAAGATCGTAGGAGAGCATGATAAAATGCAATCCTCGAAATAAGCTTTCATCGTATGAAAAGTGAGGATCGTGAGCGAGTTGCAGAATATAAGTCATTGCATCTCGATAGCCCTTGATGGCATGCCATGTTTCAGCCTTGGCGTCGGTCGGTTCTACCCCCGCAACAGCTGCTAGCGCATCCTCTGCACTTACATGAAACCCCTCAATACTGTTTGATCCTCTAATCGCCCGCGCAAAGGTGGATCGACGAAGCGATCCATACCATTTCGCCGGTATTCCTAGGGCGTACTTGAGGTTTTTCCTTATCTCGCCAATCTGGCCGAGAACGTCGTGCTCAAGTGGTAATAACTCTGGTGCTGTGTATAACATGTGCCTATCGTGTGATGGATAATCATTTGCAAGATGACTATCCGTCAGTTATTATCTGATGTCAAGTTAGTATACTAACAACTTCGCTGTTGGTATTGCTTGAGCGATCACGCACAAGACCTCTGTTACCACGGAGGACGCCATGAACAAATTGACGCAAGCCAAACGAGTCCAAGTCATTGCCGCGCTGGTCGAGGGCAATAGCGTTCGTGCGACGTGCCGCATGACGGGGCGTCTGCAGGAAAGCGGTCCTGAAACTCTTGGTGGATCTCGGCACGGCCTGTGCGCGATATTGGGATGAGCATGTGCGCAAGCTGTCTTGGAAGCATATCCAGTGCGATGAGATTTGGAGCTTCTGTTCGCGAAGGAAAAGAATGTTTCTGAAGGGTTCAAGGGCAAGCCCGGCTTTGGAGATATTGGGACCTGGGTAGCGATTGACGCCGATACGACGTTGATCGCCGCGTATCTGGTCGGTGGACGAAGTGCGGAGTATGCGAAGAAGTTCATCGATGATCTGGCCTCACGATTAACCCATCGGATTCAACTGACCACCGACGGCCACAAAGCCTACTTGCAAGTGGACTATGCCATGCTGGAAAAGATTTATGCGGCTCCTCCACGCGAAGGACAAGCCCGCTACAGCCAGGCGGACTGCTGCGGAGCGAGGAAGATCAACGTCCAGGGCGATCCCGATATGGCTCAGGTCTCAACAAGTTTTGTCGAACGCCACAACGTGACCATGCGGATGAGCATGCGACGGATGACCCGATTGACGAACGGCTTCAGCAAGAAGCTTGAGAATCAGGCCCATGCCGTGGCCCTGCATGTCATGCAGTATAACTTTTGCCTGATTCATCAAACGCTCCGCGTCACCCCGGCGATGGAAGCGGGAATTGCGGATCATGCCTGGAGCATGGAATAGTTGATGGGGCTACTTGATTGAAAGGGACCCACTACAGAGGCCATCCGGCCCCATTGCATTCACTCGCTCAGTGGTCTATACGTAATAACTTTCCTTGCTCATGCACCAGCAATACTATGGCGGTTAAAGGGAAACGTCCCCAACAGTCGGCCCGTCCCAAGGAGAGCCAGAAGGTCGCGCGCGCGCAATCCACCCGTCGATCGAAGCGACCGCCCCTCCTCGCTGCACCTTTCCCCTCTCCCCTCTCTTCAGGACCTCCTGCTTTTCTGATCGTCGGCATCGGCGCCTCCGCCGGCGGCTTGGAGGCCATGGAAGAGTTCTTCCGCCATATGCCGCCCGACAGCGGGATGGCCTTCGTGGTGGTCTCGCACCAGCATGCCGGCCATGTCAGTCTCTTGCCCAGTCTGCTCAGCAAATGCACGACGATGCCGGTGATGGACGTGAAGGACGGCATGCAGGTGGAACCAAATCGCGTCTACGTGGCGCTGGGCGGCACCAATTTGGGGATCCTGCACGGCGCCCTGCACCTCATGGAGCCTCCCACAGAGGAGCGAGTGCCCCTGCCCATCGATTATTTCCTCCGTTCGTTGGCGAGAGATCAGGAGCAGTACGCGGTCGGCATCATCCTCTCCGGGACCGGCAGCGACGGCACAGTGGGCTTGCGCGCGATCAAAGCCGAGTCCGGCATGACGATCGCGCAGGCTCCGGAGTCGGCCAAGTACCAGGGAATGCCGCGCAACGCGATCGACGCAGGGGTGGTCGATGTGGTCAAACCGGCGGACCACATGTCGGAGCTATTGCTCGGCTATGCGAAGAACCTGACGAAGCCGGTCCTGCCGACTCCCGAATCCACGACCTCTCAGACCTTGCGGAAAATCTTCCTCCTCTTGCGCGAACGAACCAAGAACGATTTTTCACTCTATAAAGACAATACGATTCACCGGCGCATCGAACGCCGGATGCAGGTGCACCAGATCCAGAGCCTAAACCACTATCGCCGATATCTGCTGGACAATCCGCATGAAATTGATGCGTTGTTCCAGGATCTGCTCATCGGGGTCACCAGTTTCTTTCGGGATGCTGAGGCCTTCGAGGTCCTCGCGCAGAAGGGATTCCCAGGGCTCTTGCGGGACAAGCCCGAGGGGACGGTCCTGCGGATATGGGTCGCCGGCTGTTCCACCGGAGAAGAAGTCTATTCGCTGGCCATCCTCCTGCGCGAATACCTGACGGAGCAGAAGCTCCGCCGCACCATCCAGATTTTTGCGTCGGATCTCGACAGGAAGGCCATCGAGACGGCGCGGGCCGGCCTCTATCCAGTCGGCATTGCCGGCGATCTCACCCCGAGCCGCCTGGAGCGATTCTTCACCAAGGAAAATAGCCATTACCGGGTCAAGAAGGAGATTCGGGATCTTGTCGTCTTTACCGTGCATAATATCTTGGCCGATGCGCCCTTCACAAAGCTGGACCTCTTGTCCTGCCGCAACCTCCTGATCTATCTGAACGCGCAGGCCCAACACCAACTCCTGCCGCTGTTCCATTACGCCATGAAGCCGATGGGCATCCTGTTCCTTGGCACATCCGAATCGGTCAGCGGGTTCGAACAGTTCTTCAGCGTCATGGACCGAAAATGGAAGCTCTTTCTCAGGACGGTTGCGCTCAGCACCCTGTCGGATCTCAAGACGTTTCCGTCCGGATTGACGACAGCGACGGTCGAGCTCCCCCTGATGCCCAAGGCGCCCCTCCGAACGACCAGCAAGGCCTCGATTCCCAATCAGATCCAGGAGTTGTTGGTCTCGCGCTACGCACCGGCGACGGTCGTCGTCAACAGCCGTGGCGAGGTCGTCTACATTTACGGGCAGACCGGCGACTATCTTCAACCGGCGCCAGGCTCGCCGACCAACCAGCTGATTGAGATGGCGCGGGAAGGATTGCGGCAGGATTTGGCCCAAGCGCTCTATCAGGCGGTGAGCGAGGAGAGCGAGGTCGTGCGCCGCGACATACGAGTCAGAGCCTTCGGCCACGTCATCCTAGTCGACCTGACCGTCAGTCGCCTTATCGAGCCGGAGGCCCTCCAAGGGTTGTTCCTGGTCACGTTCAACCATGGGCAGCCGGACAGGCTTTCCGCAGCGAAGGCCGGGACGCGCGCGGGTGCGCCGCTGAACAAGGGGAATGCCGCGCTTTTACAGGAACTGGAGTTCACCAAGCAGCGATTGAAACAGACGGTGGAGGAGCTGCAAACCTCCAACGAGGAATTGAAGTCCACCAACGAGGAACTGCAATCCACCAACGAAGAGTTGCAAAGCACGAATGAAGAACTGGAGACCTCGAAGGAGGAACTGCAATCCCTCAATGAGGAACTCATCACGGTGAACGCCGAACTCCTGGGTAAGCTCGACGCGCTCGCGGATGCGCACGACGATTTGCAGAATCTTCTGAACAGCACGGGGGTCGCCACCATTTTCCTGGATAACGACCTGCATATCAAGCGGTTCACCGCAGAGGCGAAGCGGGTGAGTCACCTGACCGCTGTCGATATCGGGCGCCCACTGGCGGACATCGTCTCGAAGTTGACGGATGCCAGGATCCTGGACGATGCGCGCGAGGTGCTCGAGGCACTCGTCGCCAGGGAACGGGAAGTCCAGGCCACCGACGGGAGCTGGTTTCTCATGCGGATCATGCCCTATCGGACCGCCAGACGCACCATCGATGGGCTCGTGCTGACGTTTCAGGACATCTCCACGATGAAAGCCGCGGAGGAGATCGTCGAAGGCACGCAGAGCCTGGCCGCCGGCATTGTGGACACGGTGCGTGAACCCCTGCTGGTGCTGGACGAGCAGGGCCGCGTGGTGACGGCGAACCTGGCCTTTTATCGGACCTTTCTGCTGACGCCGCTCGAGGTCGAGCAGCAGCTCCTCTACCACCTCTGTCGCGAATCCTGGAACATTCCAGCATTACGCCATGTGCTGGAGGAGGTGCTGCCGAAACACAGGTCGTTCCAGGACTTCATCGTGGACAGGACGTTTCCGCAGATCGGTCGAAAGGTCTTCGCGCTCAATGGCCGCATCCTGAAGCAGGAATCGACGAAACCACAAAGGATCCTCTTGGCGATGGAAGAGATGCGAGGGCCTGAGGGGAAGGCTGTGGAATCGGCTGAAGGTGGACGCGTTCAGGACCTCGATGCCATTACCCCCGTCAGCCGCGAGGCCGGCATTCTGAAGAAGGACAAGCTGGATGAATAAGGAACCGGACGAACCCACCAAGGATACGAAGCTTCGCACGCAGGTGGAAATGTTGCTGCGGGCGACCAGGCAGGACATTGCGGCCATGCCGGTCAAGGACGTGCAACAACTCGTGCATGAACTACAAGTACAGCAGATCCAACTCGAGATGCAGAACGAGGAGCTGCGCCGCACCCAGGTGGAACTCGAAGGAGCCCGTGACCGGTATGTCGAACTGTATGACGGCGCGCCGACCGGCTACCTGACGGTCAATTCCCGTGGGCAGATCCTCGAAGCGAATCTGCCGGCCTGCACCCTACTCGGTGTGACGCGACAGCATCTGATCGGAACACCGTTGATCGCGTATATCTCGGATGGCGATCAGGCGGAGTACATCCGTCATATTCGCGCGTTGCTGCGGTCACTCAACAGGCAGAGCTGCGACCTGGACCTCATACGACCAGACGGCGCTGCTCTCTCGGTGAGGTTCGAAAGTGTGGCCATTCACAATCCCCCAGGGGAGGAGACCCTTGTGCGCACCGCCCTCATCGATATTACCATGCACAAACAGCTGGAGGTCCAATTCCGGCAGGTGCAAAAGATCGAGGCGGTCGGCCGTCTGGCGGCCGGGGTGGCGCACGACTTCAATAATCTGCTCACCGTCATCAATGGATATAGCCAGTTGCTCATCGACCAACTGGCTCCGGAGGACCACCGGTATGCGCTGGTGGCCGAGACCTTGCAGGCAGGAGAACGGGCCGCAGAGCTGACCAAGCAATTACTCGCCTTTAGCCGCAAGCAGATCTTTATCCCGCAGCCGCTCAACCTCAACGATTCGCTGCGGGCGATCAGCTCAATGCTGAGACGGCTGCTGGACGACCGTATCGTACTGACGATGGACCTTGCGCCGGATCTTTGGCCGATCTACGGAGACAGGGGGCAACTCGACCAGGTCACGATGAATCTGGTGGTCAATGCCCACGACGCGATGCCGCATGGAGGCACTGTGACGATCACCACGCGCAATGTTTCAGTGACGCCGGAGCGGCCGGATCCCTATGGGGTCATGCCGCAGAATGACTATGTGAACGTGAGCGTTCGCGACAACGGCCAGGGAATGAGTCTTGACACGCTCTCACATCTGTACGAGCCATTCTTTACGACCAAAGAGGTGGGGCACGGCACGGGACTGGGGCTATCCACGGTCTACGGAATCATCAAGCAAAGCCACGGCTACATCTTTGTCGAGAGCAAGCTCGGTCACGGAAGCACGTTCGATTGCTATTACCCGCGCATGATGGCGGCCCAGGTTCAGGCCCCGGCGACAGCGCTGCCGGACAGTCGACGCCTGACCGGCTCTGAAACGCTGCTCCTCGTCGAGGATCATGCCTCGGTTCGGGCGCTCGTCGCCCAGGCATTGACGGGATATGGGTATCGGGTGATCGAAGCGGTAGATGGCGAAGACGCCTTGCGGGTCGTGGCCACGCTGTCTGAACCGATTCAGGCGTTGGTGACAGACGTGATGATGCCGAATCTGTCCGGCTCCGAGCTGGCGGAGCGGCTACGGCATACCTGGCCCGGCCTTCGAGTCCTGTTCATGTCCGGCTACACCGACCCCTTAAAGCCCGCCCTTCTCGATAGACCTGACACAGCCTTTATTCAAAAACCGTTCGGACTCGACATTCTGGCCTCGCGCCTGCGCGACCTCTTGGACCTGTCCATCTGAACAGAAGACGAGGGGCGGCTGGATCGCGACGTAGGAGCCGAGAAGGTCGCAGGCGACGTCTTGCGACATTCAACGCCTCGTACGTCTGGCCCACCGCTGTAGCCCATACAATCGGACAGACCGACCGAATCGGGCATCGTCTCCGGCGCCACAGAGCATGCGACAGGCTGCCGAGCAGCCCCCCGTCTTCCCGCGTACGCTGCGCAAGAGCCTAACAGGATGCGGAAAAAGTCCGCCAGCGGCGTTCTCGCATCGCTCAGAGGCTCAACGTGAGTTTCCCGGAATTCGAAAGTACTGGAGGGGCTTTTCCGTTCGCCAAGATCGACGACAAGGGCGAACGGCCCCACGAAGTGCGGTCCGTACCTCCTCGCCTCTTCGCTCGCTGCGGCCTTGCCTGCGGAACGGCGCGTCTTGGTGCGCCGGGGTTGGGCGGGTGAGAAGTCTGGCCTTTTTGTGCATCCTGCGGGCTATTCTGACGCGAAAGAGCCTGTGTGAGAATCGCGACGTATGACGCAATAATCGAGTTTTTCCGCAGCCTGCTAAGAGATCTCCTTCGCCGAATACCCCGTCGCATTCAGCCTTCGTAGTGGACGTGACGACTTCGGCGGAGTAGGTTGCTAGGGGGAGCGTGATCTTGTAACCGAAGCTGCGAGCAGCTACTATAGCGGCGAATGTCGTCGTTGTGCCACAAGCGCGATGGGAGCCGCCTCATCGTTCAACCCAAGGTAGATTGGCAACCTCGTCATCCTTGTATGTTCTTAAAGGTGCTGTGAGCACGATTCGTCCATTTTCCTCCATTTTTATCTTTGTGCTGCTTTTCTGCACCCTATTCCCGGCTGCGCAGATCGGCTGGTCGTTCAATGGCCTATGCGGGTCGACCGGCGATACTGGGACTGGGCAAGCCTGCGATTTCAGTGACGCCGGGGAGACGACTGATTCCGGAGACGATTCGCCGCAAGAGACGCCGGAAGACTGTGTCACTTCTCGAGTGAATGTGTCAGACTGCCAATCAAGCCGTTGGCATGCCTGGATGGACGAGATTCCTCCGTCCACTCCGCTCGTCTCTCAGTTGTTACATCCTCCGACCGCAGGCAGGTAGGGTAACGTCGAAGGCGCCTGTCGCCTTCAATCTCGATCATACAACCTCATCGTGACGCCGAAGGAGGCAGCAGATGCTGGCTCGGTTTTGGAATTGTACCCTATTGATGGCCGTGATGGTGACGGGGATAGGCGGAACGCCGGCGCCGTCCTTCGCCCAGACGACAGGGCCGATACCCACGTTCGACCTCGACCGTATCGTTGAGTTGGCGCTGGAACGAAACCCGGCGATCGCGGGCGCCCGGAGCGTGATCGAGCAAAATGAGGGCAGGCAGATTCAAGCAGGCGCCTATCCGAACCCCACAATCGTGGCCCAGGCTGCGGATGCCTCGACTCGAGCCACCAGGACCAGGACGCGTATGGTCGAGAGCGGCGTGCTCTTGGAGCAGACAGTGGAGTGGCCTGGTATGCGGGCGGCCCGTAAGGACGCGGCAGCCGCCGGTTTGACCGGCGCGACCTTTAGCCTCGATGAAGCCAAGCTCAATCTTGTTGCCGAGGTAAGGGGAACATTCTACGAATTGCTGCTGGCGGAACGGACGGTCGACCTGCTTCAGCAGAACCTGGAGATTGTTCAGGAAGTGGCGCGTATTGTCAGGGCCAGGGTCCGATCCGGCGAAGGCCCTCAATTCGAATCGGTCAAGGCAGAGGTCGAGGTGCTCAAGGCCAAGCAAGAGCTGACGAAAGCGAAGAATGTCGTGCGCGTCAAACTCGTCGCGCTAGACACCTGGACGTCGGGGGGGTTGGGGCCTCGCTACAAGGTGCAAGGCGACTTCCGATCCCTTCGTGATCGTCTGAACCCTGAACAGATGGCGGCGAGGGATCTGTCGCAGCATCCTGTCCTCAAACGCCAAGGGAAACGGGTGGAGCAGGCTGAATTTTCTGTCACCAAGGAGCGGCAGTCTCGTGTCCCTGACGTGACACTGTTTGGCGGGTATACCACACAGGTCGATGTTAAATCGGTGGTGGCGGGTGTGAGTGTGCCGACACCCCTCTGGTATCAGAAGCAAGGACACATTGCGGAGGCGCTCGGCACGCAACGAAAAGAGGAGGCAGAGCTGATTCGCGCCCAGAACGACCTCGGTCGTGAAATCAACCAACATGCGCGAGAAGCGGAAACGGCGCAGGAACAGATCCTCGTCTATGAGGAAGGGCTCCTCAAACAAGCGCAGGAAGCGCTTCGCATCGCCCAATTGAGCTTTCGCCAGGGCGCCTCCAGTCTTTTGGATGTCCTCGATGCCCAACGGGTTCAACGCCAGATTGCCGTGGATTATAACCAGGCGCGCTTCGAACTCTCTCTGGCGCTCACGCGGTTTGAGCGCGCCGTGGGCGGCCCACTCTAACAGTTCGACATGAATAGATGAGAAGTATGACTATGTTTCATGGACGATGTCCCCATCGGTATGAGCGTCATGCGGGCCCGAGAAGCCGTCTGAGTGCGATGTGCAGAGCCTGTGTCGGCATACTGCTGTTGGCGGCCCCCATGGGCTGTGACCGTGCGCCGACCTCAGCGGAGCAGAGTGAGCCGAAACGTTCGGCGAACGTGCCGGGTCTTGTTCGGCTCCCGCTGGATGAAGTCACCAGGTCCGGTGTGACGGTGGAGCCGATCAGACGAACGGCATTTCGCACCTACCGCACCTTTCCCGGCGTCGTACGGCCGAACGAACATGCGTTGGCGAATATTACGACCCTCGTGCGTGGACGGGTAGCCGAGGTCCATGCCGATTTGGGAGAGATGGTCAAGGCTAACCAGTTGTTGGCGGTGCTTCATAGCAGCGATCTCGGTCTCGCCCAGTCTGCGTACCTCAAGGCCCGGGCACGGCGACATGTCGCGGAGCAGGCCTATCAGCGGGCGCAGTATCTGTTCCAAGAGAAAGTCATCGGACAGGCGGAGGCACAGCGCCGCGAAGGAGAAATGATCAGTATCCGTGCCGAGGCTCAGGAGGCTCGCGAAGGGCTCCGGTTGCTCGGCATGGTCGACAAAGAAGTGAAAATCCTAGAGCGGACCCAAACGATCCGCTCGCAGGTTCCCATTGTGGCGCCCTTTGCCGGTCGGGTGATCGCGCGTGACCTCACCAAAGGCGAGGTGCTCGAAACGACCCATAAACTGTTTGCGGTGGCCGATCTCTCGACGGTCTGGGTGGTGGGTAATGTATCGGAAAAAGATATCTCCTACCTGCACAAGGCGACCGCCGTTCCGAATCAGCCGGTCGAGGTCCATGTGGCTGCGTATCCCGACGACGTGTTCCAGGGAACCATCTCGTATGTCGGCGATGTCCTGGACGCCGCGACGAGGACCATGCAGGTGCGCCTCATCTTGGCAAATCCCACCGGCCTGCTGAAGCCGGAAATGTTCGCGACGATCCGCGTCTCGTCCGAACCGGCATCGGATGTCCTGGTCGTTCCCGAAGCAGCCGTGCAGCACGATCGGGATCGCAGCTTCGTGTTTGTGCAAAAGGAACTCGGCGTCTTTGAAGCGCGGACGATCAGATTGGGCGACAGAAATGGGACCTTCGCCGAGGTCCTCGAAGGGGTGCGGGAAGGGGAAGTGGTCGTCATGGAAGGCGCCTTTACCTTGAAATCTGAGCTGTTGAAGCCCAAAGACTGAGCATGGTCGAAACACTTCTTGCCTTTTCTCTGCGCCGCCCCTTACTGATCCTGACGTTCGCCGGCCTGCTGACCCTTCTGGGGTTCTATGCCTTCCGCACGATTCCGATCGACGCGTTTCCCGATGTGACGAGCGTGCTGGTGCAAATCGTCACCAAAGCGCCCGGCCTGTCCCCCGAAGAAGTCGAACGGCTGGTGACCTTTCCCATCGAACAACAAGTCACCGGGATTCCGCATCTGACGGAACTACGCTCGCTCACGAAAGTGGGATTGTCGCTGATTACGGTGGTGTTCGACGATCAGATGGACATCAACCTTGCCCGCCAACTCGTGCTCGAACGGCTGATTGAAGTGCAGGAGTCCCTACCTCCCGGGTCTGAGCCGAGCATGGCGCCGAATACCACCGGACTGGGAGAGGTATATCAGTACTATCTGGAAGGCCCTTCGCATGCCGGGCTGGACAAGGCCGCAGTCGAACGCGAATTGATAGAGCAGCGAACTGCGGTGGACTGGATCATCCGGCCGTTGCTCAAGGGCGTTCCCGGAGTGATCGACGTCAACTCGCAAGGTGGATATGTCAAACAGTACCAGGTGCTCGTCGAGCCTGAACTGTTGCGCAAATACGCTCTCTCGCTGCACGAGGTGTTTGCCGCTGTGGCAAATAACAATGCGAATGCCGCGGGCAACGTGCTGGAGACACATGCAGAAAAGTACATTGTCCGCGGCGTAGGGATGATTCGGAGACTGAGCGACATCGAGGACATCGTCGTCAAGGAAGCGGGCGGCACTCCCGTGCACATCCATGATGTCGCCCAAGTACAGATCGGCCATGCCATTCGCCATGGCGCTGTCGTCTTGAACGGTGAGCGCGAGGTGGCGGCAGGGATCGTGCTTATGCTGCGCGGCGCAAACGCCCGCGATGTCGTAGAAGGGATCAAGGTCAAGCTTGCCGAGATACGGGACAGGGGGCTGCTGCCGGCAGGGTGGCGGATCGTGCCCTTTTACGATCGTATTGAATTGATCTCCGCCGCGTTGAAGACCGTGTATAAGGCATTAGGCGAAGGCATTCTTCTCGTGGTGGTCGTGCTGTTCTTGTTCCTGGGCGATACCAGGAGCGCCTTGATCGTGGCGGCGACGCTCATTCTGACACCGCTCGTGACGTTCTTCGTGATGGATCGGTTCGATCTCACAGCCAATCTGATGTCATTGGGTGGCCTGGCCATCGCCATCGGCATGATGGTCGATGCCTCTGTGGTGCTGGTGGAAAACATCCACCGGCATCTCTCGGATCCCCGTCATCAGGGCCTGCCTAAACAGGCCCTCATTCTCAATGCCGCGCGGGAGGTTGCTCGCCCCGTGGTCTTCGGTATCATCATCATCATCATCGTCTTTATGCCCATCCTCTCTTTCCAGGGCATGGAAGGCAAAATGTTCAAGCCGATGGCCTATACCATCATGATTGCCCTGATGGTATCGCTCGTTCTGTCGGTCACCCTGTCGCCGGTTCTGTGTTTGCTGAGTTTGCGGGCAGGGCACGCCGACTCCGAACCCTTCGTGCTCCGATGGGCCAAGCGTCTCTATCTTCCTATGCTGCGCTGGGCGTTAGGACATCGGATCACAGTGTTGACGGTCACCGGACTCATGCTGGCAGGAAGTCTAGCGCTCTTTCCATTTTTGGGGTCGGAGTTTGTCCCTATTCTGAATGAAGGCACGATGGCCCCTCTCACGATTCGCTTGCCGAGCATTTCGTTGGAGCAATCGATCAAGATCGAACGGGAGGTGCAGCGGGCGGTGCTGGAATTCCCAGAAGTGCAGATGATGGTGTCCAAGATCGGACGTACGGAATTGGCGAATGACCCGCAAGAGCCGAACGAAAGCGATTCAGTCGCCGTGTTGCATCCAATCGACACCTGGACGACGGCCTCGACCATGGCAGAGTTGAAAGAGAAAGTTCGCGAACGGTTGGCCAAGGTGCCCGGCGCCAACTTTCTGATCAGCCAGCCGATCCAGCAACGGGTGGATGAATTGATTTCGGGGGTGCGCGCTGAGGTCACGGTCAAACTGTTCGGGCCGGATTTAGATGAGCTGCGTCACACGGGAGATGCGATTGCCGCTGTCCTCGGCACGATTCGAGGTGTCGAAGATTTAAAAGTCGAGCAACTCTTCGGCCAGCCCTACATTACGATCGACATCGATCGCGGCAAGATCGCTCGACACGGCATCAATGTCGCGGATGTGCGCGAGATCATCGCCACCGCGATCGGAGGAGAAACCGCGACCAGGGTGTATGAAGAGCATCGACGGTTCAATTTGGTCGTGCGGTTTCCGGAACAGTATCGGAACAGCATCGAGACGATCGGGAACATTCGACTGACTGACGGCAGCGGCGCGTTCATTCCACTCAGCGATCTTGGCACCATCCGGATGCACGAGGGTCCGGGGCGCATCAACCGCGATCAACTTCAGCGGTATCTGCCGGTCAGCTTTAATACACACGGACGCGACATCGGGGGTATTGTCGCTGAGGCCCAGGAGCGAATGGCCAGAGAGATCAGGCTTCCGGAGGGGTACACGGTTGTCTGGGGCGGATCGTTCGAAAATATGCAGCGGGCGCTGGGTCGCATCAAGATCATTGTGCCGATCACTATCGGCGTGATCTTTTTGCTTTTGTTTTCGTCGTTTTCCTCGCTCAAGCAGGCAGCACTGATCATTCTGAATCTCCCGTTTGCCCTCATTGGCGGAATTGTCGCCTTATGGGTGACGGGGGAATACGTGAGTGTGCCGGCCTCGATCGGATTCATCAATCTCTTCGGCGTGGCCGTGTTGAACGGAATCGTGTTGGTGTCCTATATGAATTCGCTTCGTCGGCAGGAGGGGATGGACGTTCAGCAGGCGGTGCTGTCTGGCTGCGTGATGCGTCTCCGGCCAGTCTTGATGACGGCGCTGGTCACGTTACTGGGATTGGTGCCGCTTGCCTTTGCCAATGGAATTGGATCGGAAGTTCAGCGGCCCCTGGCCGTCGTGGTGATCGGCGGACTGGTCAGTTCGACATTTCTGACGTTGATTGTCCTGCCGGTGCTCTACCAGTGGATGGAGGAGCGAGCCGCCGTTCCGCGTCCTTCGCAAGTGCCACAGCCGGCCATCGATCAGCCGGATGGGGCGGCGCATACGGCGCAATCGCGCCACGTATGAGACGCAACATGGCTGTGCGAGGATGAGTGGCTGCCGAAGGGTCAGGCTGAGAGTAGACGGCTGATCGATGTCGTCACTGTGTTCAGTCAAGAGGCTTGTCGTCGATGAGTCTGCTCACGATTGTTCCCACACCATGAATCCAGACCCTCTTTCGCGGCGTCTGTTGCTGAAGCGCGCGGCGGCGTTGGGGCTGCTGGCAGCGGTGGATCGACTCGTGCCTGCTTATGCTTCGACGAGCGCCGCCGATGCCGGTTCACAGATTGCGCTCAGCGGACATGCCATCGATCTGACGATCGGCGAGCAGTTATTCAGCCTTGACGGGCGCAGGGGAACCGCCATGACGATCAATGGGACGATCCCCGGCCCCGTCATTCGTCTGACAGAAGGTCAGCAGGCGACGCTGCGCGTCACAAACCGCCTGGAAGAAAGCACCTCGATTCACTGGCACGGATTGCTCCTGCCGCCCGCCATGGACGGCGTGCCTGGAGTCAGCTTCGCCGGCATCGAGTCTGGCACGACCTTTACCTACAGGTTTCTCATCCGTCAGAGCGGCACCTATTGGTACCACAGCCACTCGGGCTTACAGGAGCAATCGGGCGTCTACGGGCCGTTAATCATTGATCCCATCGAACCGGAGCCGTTTCGCTACGAGCGCGATTATGTGGTGATGCTCTCGGATTGGAGCTTCGAGTCGCCAGAGGTGCTGCTCTCCAATCTCAAGAAGCAAGGAGGCTATTACAACTTCCAGAAACGCACAGCCGGCGAGTTCCTGACCGATGTGGGGCGCATCGGCTTCTGGCCTGCGTTGCAGAACTACTTGATGTGGGACCAGATGCGGATGGACCCCACCGACTTTGCGGACGTCACCGGCCACACCTTTACCTATTTGATGAACGGCCTGTCGCCGGACGGCAATTGGACCGGGTTGTTTCGTTCTGGAGAGCGAGTGCGTCTGCGTGTCATTAATGCGGGCGCCATGACCTTCTATGACCTGCGCATTCCCGGTCTCACCATGACGGTGGTGCAGGTCGATGGGCAGAATATTCAACCTGTCGTCGTGGATGAGCTCCGCATGGGACCGGCGGAGACCTACGATGTCATCGTCCATCCTATCGAGAATCGCCCCTATACCATTTTTGCCGAGACCATGGACCGCAGCGGCTATGCGCGGGGCACACTCGCGCCGGGCCAGGGTATGAGCGCCGAAATCCCTGAACGTCGATCCAGACCACTCCGTACGATGGAGGATATGGGCATGGGGATGGAGGGGATGGAGATGGGAGGGGTGAAGGACTCCCGTGGCGGCATGACGATGCTTGGCATAGAGCCCTCCAGTACCATCCAGAAGATTGACGACAATCCACACAGAGAGCATGGTCTTGACGTACAGCCTTTGCAAGGTCTGCATACCATGCCGGCTACGGGCGCGGACGACCACGGCGGCTCCACGATACCCGGCGCCGGACCCGTCAAGCATGGTCCCGACCACCATGGACCGGGCAATCAAACGGTGGCCGAGTATTCGCAGAATCGGATGGGGGAACCAGGGAGAGGACTGGAAGACAGCGATCGGCGAGTGCTGCTCTACACCGATTTAAAAAGTCTTGTGCCCTACCCAGACCAGCGAGAGCCGGGGCGTGAGATCGAGCTCCATCTCACGGGCCAGATGACTCGGTACATGTGGTCCTTCGACGGCAAGACCTATTCGGAAGCGAAAGACCCGATTCGCTTCCGGTACGGCGAACGGGTGCGCCTGACGTTTGTGAACGATACGATGATGGAGCATCCGCTCCACCTGCACGGGATGTGGATGCATGTGGAGAATGGCGCCGGCGAATACTTGCCGCGGAAGCATACCGTCATCGTGAAGCCGGCGGAGCGGCTGTCCGTTGCCGTCACCGCTGACGCCCCGGGGTCCTGGGCGTTTCACTGCCATCTGCTTCTCCACATGGAGGCGGGAATGTTCCGCGTCGTCGAGGTGTCCGATCCATAACAGGGGTGCGCAGGTGGGAGGTTTTCTGCGGGCGGTGCTGGCGATGATGCTGACCGGCATGCTCAGCCATGGCATCGCCGTGACGGTTGTCTTTGCACAAACTGGACAAGGGCCCTCCACGGCGCCCACTGCGACCAGCCCCTCCACCGCGCAAGGAGGCACGCGACTTCCTATCCCTCCACCACAACAATGGCCCCCTCCTGTCAATGATCAGCAGAACCGTCTCTTCACGCTCATCGACGTCCTCGACTACCGCCCGAAAATCAGCGGAGGCCAAGGGCATGACGACTATCGGTGGGACGTTGAGGGCTGGTATGGAGGGGACTACAACCGACTCTGGTTCAAGAGCGAAGGGCAGCGCGACACGGCCTTCAAAGCGGATTACGACGTGGACGTTCAATTACTATATGGCCGGTTTATCCAGAAGCACTACGATCTGCAAATAGGCAGCCGTGTTGAAACGCAGTCCTTCAAGGGGCGTAATGTGACGCGTGGTTTGGGAGTGATCGGAATCCAAGGACTGGTCCCATATAACTACGAATTCGAGTCCGCTCTATTTATCGATCAAGCCGGCGCGGTCTCCGCCAGGCTGTCGTTCACGAAAGACCTCTTGCTGACACAACGACTGATCTTCCAGGCTCGTTTCGAGTCGAACGCTGCCGTTCAACGAGTCGAGAGGTTCACGACCGGATCGGGCCTCAACAACCTCGAATTCGGGGCTCGGTTGCGTTACGAAATTCGACGAGAGTTTGCGCCCTACGTCGGGATCTCTTTCGACCGGAGTTTTGGCGAGACCGCGACCCTCGTGCGCCAGGATGGGGGCGATTCGACTCAGGTTCGATTTGTCGTGGGGGTGCGAGCCTGGTTCTGAACAGGACCCTGCCTCTCGCCGAACATCGGGGCCGGCAGCAGAACCGTTCATGAATACTGTAGACTCATGGGCGGTCGACCGTTCACGCGGAGAACCTGAGGATGTCGGAACATTAGGTTGAACCCCATGTGTTTGTCATCATCGGTGCGACCGGCGATCTGACGCGTCGGAAGCTCCTGCCCGCGCTGTATCATTTGCGAGATAAGGGAATCCTAGAAGTGCGCAATACGTTGATCGTCGGCGCCGCCATACCCGAGATGAGTGAAGAGGAGTTCCGGCTCTGGGCCTTCGAAGGTCTGCAGCAAGCAGGCTGGGGTAATGAACCGGAGTTGCGCGGTTGGTGCGAGGAATGTCTGTACTACCAGACCCTGCATGAGGGGGGGCGCAGGACTACGGGGCGTTGGCCACGCACATCCGACGGTTGGAGCGTACGCACAACATGCCGGAGAACCGGATATTCTACTTGGCATTGCCACCGGACATCGTCCCCATCGCCATGGAGAGGCTGGATCAGGTGGGCCTGCTCAAGAGCCACGGGTGGGTTCGCGTCGTGTTCGAAAAACCCTTTGGTCACGACTTTCATTCAGCCAGGCGCCTGAATACGACCCTGCATCAATATATCGAGGAGTCCCAGATCTACCGTATCGATCATTACCTCGGCAAAGAGACGGTGCAGAATCTCCTGGCGTTCCGTTTCGCGAATCCGATATTTGAATCGCTCTGGAATCGCAATATCATCGAGCACGTGCAGATTACCGTGGCCGAAGATCTTGGCATGGAACATCGTGGGGCCTACTACGACCAGGCCGGGGCATTCCGCGACATGCTTCAGAACCATCTGACCCAGCTCATGACGGTCGTGGCGATGGAAGTGCCGGTGTCCTTCGATGCTGCTTCGATCCAGGATGAACGGCTCAAAGTGCTCCATTCCATTGCCCCGATCACTCATCAGGATGTTGTCTTCGGACAATACACATCCTGCGAGATCGCCGGTCAAAAGATTCCTGGCTATCGCGAGGAATTTGGGGTTCCGAGCGATTCGACTACAGAGACCTATGTCGCCCTGAAAGCAGAGATTCACAACTGGCGATGGGAGGGCATACCATTCTATCTGAGGACAGGCAAACGCTTCCCGCGCAAAGTGACCCAGATCGCGGTGACCTTTCGCGAGGCGCCTACCCAAGTGTTTCGGTCCCTTGAGCCAGGCAGCATTTCGTCCAATCAGCTGCTGATCATGCTCCAGCCCAACGAGGGGTTCTCGCTCTGTTTCTCCGTGAAGAATCCTGGGAGGCCGTTCCGATTGAGCGACCATGCGCTGCAGTTCGACTATGAAAAATCCTTTGGCCAGCTCCCCGAAGCGTACGAGACGTTGCTTCGCGACGTGATGATCGGGGATCAGACCCTCTTCGTCAGCGCGAATTTTACCGAAACGGCTTGGCGCCTCTATGCTCCGCTGTTGACCGGCGAGAGATCTCTCCACTTCTACACCGCCGGCACCTGGGGACCAAGCGAAGCGGATGCGCTGCTGGAAAAGAATGGGCATCGGTGGGGATTGGGTTGGTGAAGAGGATGGTAGCCTGTTGGTCTCCCGTGCTCGCGCAACGCGCGGCCTCCGAAGGCCCTCGTTGGACGCGCGCAGTAGGAGACCAATCAGGCCACCCTTCTATGTGGAGAGAGATCAATCAAGATTGGAAGGAGCGCGAGTAGCCAGGTGCCCTTCTTGCTCGCAGAACGCGCACGATAAAACAGTGCTCGTTCGATGCGCGCAGTAAAGGGCAGCCTCGGCCACTCCCTTGCAAAAAAGTTTAGGGAAGTAGAAGGTGCTCGTGCGGGCTCATGGCACGTCTCGGGAAATCGATTGCGAAGCAATCGGAGGGTAGGGCGGATGAAAAATATCTGCCAGTGGGTGGGCGGGTGAGAAAGTCGCGCGCAGTGGAAGATCATTCAGCCTCCATCCCTGAGAGGTTATGAACCCATTCAAGGAAGCCTGTTATGCCGATCCGCATAAGAACCAATGATAAATGATTCCACAGTCGTATCTCATTGAAACGGCAACGACAATGGCATTATGCTCGGAACATTCAACGGTGTGTTATACGGGCAGAAATCGGCAAATCCGCTCTTATGCGGATCGGCCTAAACATTGTTGGGCCACAATAGAAAAGGGGAAAGATGACCATACGACCAAATCTCTTCTGGTACGCCACGTCGGAATTGTCTCAGGACGCTATGCTGTGTTGGCTGCTGTCCTGGGCAGACAAGAAGCAGAAATCAGAAGATAATATTCTTCATGCGGTTGGCACAGCATTCATTGACTCCATCTATGAAAAAGCTTCTCAAAGACCACCATCAAGCTATGAAAGCATTGAAATCCGCCAGCAAGATGGCGGAATTGATATTCTCTGTATCGTTAACGGGGATACGGCGATAATCATAGAAGACAAGGTAGGAACCAAACAGCATTCAGAACAACTACCTCGGTACAAAGAGCATGTATCGAAATTGAAATTCCCCGCAGACAAAATACTTTCGGTATACCTACAGACAAGAGATCAAAGCGACTACCGTGAAGTCGAGAAGCATGGATATATGGTCTACGAAAGACAGACTCTGCTCGAAGTGTTGGAAAGTGCTGCCGGAATTGCTGCGTGTGAGAAGAGCGACATTCTTTCAAGCTACACCGGCTATCTCAGGAAGATCGAGGATGATGTCCAAAGTTTCAGAAGGCTTCCGCCAAAAGACTGGTCCTGGGACGCATGGAAAGGATTCTATACCGAACTTCAGAAATCACTCGAGGACGGAACCTGGGACTATGTCGCAAATCCGTCTGGCGGATTCCTTGGGTTCTGGTGGCATTTCGAGGGAGACGATCAGTGTGAACAGTACCTCCAACTTGAGCAGGAAAAGTTCTGTTTCAAAATTTGGGTGAAAGACCCCGAGAAGCGACGGGAGCTTCGCGAATTCTGGCACAACAAGATCGTCAATGAATGTTCTCGTCACGACATAAAGGTGAAACGTCCTGACAGGTTCGGCAACGGAAACTACATGACAGTGGCAATTATGGATCAAGAATTCCGCATTGTTGATGAGAGCCAGCGTTTGGATCTCAAGAAGACCATCGAATTGTTCAGAAGAGCAGAGGCAGTACTTGTTGCAGTGAAGGCCCAACAAGCGCTTGGAGCCGACCTCGCAAGCTCGGCGGCTCAAGCGTAACGTTCGGCCTCTGGGTAGAGTGATGAGGGAAGCGGAAGCCATAATTGATAACGTCCACAGCATCTGGGAGCTGAACAAGAAAACCTACCCTGCGGGCTACGCTGTTTTCTATAGCGTGCCGAGATCAACTCCAGATTTAATGCTCGTCGGGCTAAACCCCGGCGGCGGCCCCGAATGTTTCCACGGCGAAAAAGAGTGGCTAATGCCACCGGAGCAGCCGATGGAGTATGTAGAGTGTCAACACGATCGGTCGTACCCTTTGGCAGGAAAGACGGTCGCGTTGTTTCGGTCGATTGGTATGCTTCCCGCGTTGACCACATCACTAAAGACGAACCTTAACTTCTTTCGCAGCCGGAATTGGGGCAGCCTTCCCCAGCAGCATGCGGAAACATGCCTTACTTTGGTGCTACGGATGATTGAAGTATTTGGCCCGAAGGTGGTTTTATGTGAGTCGATATTGGTATTTGACCGCCTCTATGGGCGGATGAAAGAAAAGTACCCCTTACCGGTCCACAAACTGGGGAAACGAGGTCGACGCATTTATACGTCAGTGTGGGGCGAGTCATCGCGCCGACCGGTTCTGCTTGCTGCAATCACCCACCTGACGGGTAGTCGGCCAACGTCAAATGACCTCGATCGCATCAAGCAATCACTGCGTGACGACTTGGTTAGGGCATTCACGCCTGGCTCATGTCATTGAGACGGATGTGTTCTAAGTGGGCGAAAAGGTCAGAAAATGTACTGGGAGTCTTTTTTGCACGACAGGTATCCGCAGTCCCCTGGACGGGATGCGAACCCATTCAAGAAAGCGTGTTATGCCGATCCGCATAAGAACCCGTGGTAAATGATTCCACAATCGTATCTCATTGAAACGACAACGACAATGGCATTATGCTCGGAACATTCGACGGTGTGTTACACGGACAGAAATCGGCAAATCCGCTCTTATGCGGATCGGCCTAAACATTGTTAGGCGTTAGAAGATCGAGACGACATGGGTCGCATTAAGCACGCAATAGACCCTCCACTTTCAACCGCTTGGATCGCAAGGGTTGGGAAGTTAATTCTTAATTTTGGTGTTTTAGAGCTTGAGACTTATCTCTGGCTAGTTCAGTTATCTGAAGACACTGAAAAACTCCCGGAGTTCTCGAAATTGCGGTTCGCGCAACGAGTGGAGAAGCTCATGGAGCTCGCTAAGAAACGAGCGTACTCAGAAATATGGGAAGCAGAGGCACAGAAATTCTGGAACGAGGCGCTCGATCTGGCGAAGTTTAGAAATCGCATTGCTCATAGCCCGCTGACATTTGGTTGGAACAAAGAAGCAGAGGAAGGCGAACCGGATTTCATAGGTATAGTCGACTTGCAACGACGCGATTCAAGTCAGAATGCGCTAGCATCGAAAGCCGAGATGGACGGAGTTATCAATTCCATTGTGTCGCTTGCAACTCAACTTTCGAACCTAAGGATAGATTGGTGCGCAATCCGTGATTCGAGACACAAGTCGAGAACGAACGCCTAACAAATTGTTCGTGCCGACGCCGGGGACAGCTCGCCGTTTCCTGTTGTTGCGTTGGCGGCGCGGCACAACAACACGTTAGGCGCCTATCGGAATCCAGTCTTTGCTTGGTTCGGTGATGAACTGGGCGAGGCGTCGTCATCAAGGCGCGTTGTCTGAAGTGGTATTGCCGAGGTGGGCGATGATGAGTCTCGCGTCGGCGACGGGATCTGTCGTGAAGGGGTCTGCGTGCTGACGGGTCACCGGGGTGCTTAATCGCTCAGCCGCCTGGCGGATGGGAAGAGGGAAGGACGTGTCCTGCTGAATCTGCCGGAGATGTGCCATCGTATCCCCGCGCCATCGTGGAATCGGGAGCCGCGCCAACCACGCTTCGGTGGCGAGGGCCACGGCGCGTCGCGCACAGACTCGCGCCCTCCCATCGTTGTGGTCCTGTCTCGCGGTCTCGGCTGCCGCGAGTTCCTGCTCGATCAATGCGGTTGTGGTCATCAGGCGAGATCCTTGTCATCGCTAAATTTCTGCAGGATGCTACTGGCCATTGTGATCAATTGAGGATAAAATCCGCAAGCCGTCGTCTGGATATTCGTGAGCGACCGCCGGTGCCGGGGGGTAGGGAATTCAATATACGAAGAGGAATGAGAGGAAAATATGGCAGCCAAGGGAATCAAAGAGAAGAAAACGGATATCCCAGTGAAGAAGGCAGCGGTGAAGAAGTCAGCGCCGGTTCGTCGGGTGAAGAAGTCCAAGGCGTCATTCGCCGCGGTCCTGGTCCTATCAGGTTCCACGGCACTCCGCCGAAGAAAGGCCGCCGAGACCTTGGCCGAAACACTGAAAACAGACTTGTTCAGGGTGGATGGGTCGGCGGTGGTGAGCCAATACATCGGCGAGACGGAGCAGAATCTGAATGACGTCTTCGATAAAGCAGAGGCCGGTGGTTCGATCCTGTTCTTCGATGAAACAGACGCGCTGTTCGGGGCACGCGATACCGTTAAGGATGCGCATGATCGATTCGCCAATGCGGAGACCGTCCATTTCCTTCAGCGCATTGAGCGTCACAACGGAATCGTCATCCTCACGACCAACGGCAAGCAACGCATCGAGCAGGCCTTTTCTCCCCAGACGAAGGTCGTCGTCATGGTGGGGACGGCAGGGACTAGTCGGATGAGGAAGAAGTAAGCCTGAGGAATTCCGCCATGACACACGAGGATAGCAAGACTGGCGGTGGGGCTGGCTGATCTGGGGCAGCCGGTTGTTCTCATTCACGCAAACATGCCACCGTCATTGGCGCAAGCCGGCTGTTTCAGCATCAGGTTCGAGCGGTTGGACGGGGTGATTGGATGGAGGAATAGGTGGTCTCAGGGAGCAACGCTCTGAAAGAGATCGCCGTTTGCAACCTGTGAATCGAAGTACTCACGAAGCCCGACGCGTTCGACGTTTCTGACTTGTATAGGACAGCCAGGCACCGACGATTGCGCCCAATGTAATGCTCAGTATGTCAAGAATGTGTTTGTACCAGCCGTCCGGACTGAGGCCGGAGTCCACACCCGCCGCTTGAAACAAGGCGAAACCTAAGAAGCCTATGGCAGCGGCAGAGAGAAGAGAGGCCGCAACGATCGCCACCTGTTTGTGATAACGCGGCACGATATAGATCATCACGCCCACAAGGGAAGCCGCGGCAATCGTCCTCGTGACAAATATGATGTAGGTGCCGATGATCGGCACCCCATCCATATCCGGAGCCTCCCAAAAAGCCTCAACACGTTCAATCCCATGGATAATGCCGAATGCGATGCCGATAGAATGGTTCGCGGCGAACCACAGCATGATACCTGCCGGAACGGCAATGGCCCATCTGAGTATATCGATCGCTGGATTGTTGCGCATATTCAATTGATGTGGACCTCGGAATGATTCATGGGTTCTCCTCACGGGGACAATTCCTATCATATAGCTGGTACAAACCGAGAACGCAATCAGAACCATGCGCCTCCTAGCCTGCATCATTGGTGAAGGCCATTGCCGCCTCCAAGAAACATGATGTCTCGTTCGAGGAAACAGCCACCGTCTTCGGCGATGCCAACGGTCTCGATGGAGACGACGTAGCCCATTCGCACCAGGGACAGCGATTCACGCAACGTAGCCCAGGTGCTTTCTCGTGGGGAAAGGGGTATTCTTTGGCGTGACCGTTGAGTGGATACCTAGCCTGCATGATTCATGAACACGTCTGCTGCCATCGCCGATCCGCTGCTCTTGGGCGTGAAGCGGCATTCGGGAGTGGAGTTGCTGGTTTCTAGTTTCTAGTTTCAGGTTTCAGGTTTCAAGTTGCTCGTTTCGGATTGCTGAAATTCCGGTCTCGAACCTGAAACCAGAAACATGAAACTCGAAACACTTACACGAGGAACGCGTTTTCCTGGCGATTTCGTTCCTCGACTGTGCTCGGGACCCTGAGCTTTGTCGAAGGGCGACGAACCTTCATGAATAATGCGGGCTAGCCTGCTGAAGATGGCGCCGGGAGCAAGCGGCGGAGTCTTTGATCTCGGGATGACTGTATGATTCCATCGCCCGACTCGTTATTGTTCTCCTGTTCCACGACCCTCTGAAACCTCAATGTCGCTTCACCCTGATTTTCCACATTCACCGTATGTACTGAACAGTTTCGCCGCGCTCGCCGTAAGTTTCACCGAATACATACGCTGATCATGATGACCTTCCGCGATCATCGCCTTCGTGACCTCGCCGTGCCGATGGGCACGAATTGGCTGCTCAATGACCTGGCCGAAGCCAAAGGCAAGCAGGAACTCTACACCCGCCAGTCGCCACAAGTATTGAAGGCCCTGCGCGAAATGGCTCTGGTCCAAAGCGTCGAATCGTCCAACCGCATCGAAGGCGTCACCGTCGCGCCGAACCGCCTGCGCCCGCTCGTCCTTGGTCACGCCAGGCCCAAAGACCGGTCCGAGCGGGACATCACTGGGTATCGCCGCGCCTTGCATCTCATCCACACCGAAGCGGAGACATTGCAAATCACCCCCGATCTGCTGCGCCGCTTGCATCGGCTCTGTCAGGAAGGCAGCGGCGATGCCGGTCAGTTCAAGAAAGTGGACAACGAAGTCATCGAACTGCGACCCGGCGCCGCGCCCATCGTCAGGTTCAAATGCGTGACCGCCAAAGCCACACCCGCTGCCGTGGATGAACTCTGTCTTGTCTATCGCCACGCCATCGACCAAGACCATATTCCGCCGCTCGTGGCCATCGGCGCACTCGTGCTCGACTTTCTCTGCATTCACCCGTTTCGGGACGGCAACGGTCGGGTCTCCCGCCTGCTTACCCTGCTGGCGCTCTATCAGCAGGGCTATGAAGTGGGTAGGTATATCAGCCTGGAACGGCTCATCGAGGAGGCGAAAGAAGACTACTACCGCGTCCTCCAAGAAAGCTCCCAACGCTGGCACGAGGGTAAACATGAATTGCTCCCGTGGCTCAACCATTTCCTCGCAATCACCCGCCGCGCCTATGGCGAATTCGAGCGGCGCGCCGGTGAGGTCAAGGTCCCGCGCGGGGCAAAGGCCGTGCTCGTGCTCGCGGCTATCCGCGAGCAATCCGGCGAGTTCCGCCTCACCGACATCGAGCAGGCTTGTCCCGGCGTGGGTCGGGAATGGATTCGCTCCCTCCTCACCGAGTTGAAATCGGCAGGCGAAGCCACCTGCCAGGGCAAGGGCCCGGCAGCGCGATGGCGTTATTTTGGGAGTAAGGGTAGTAACTCGTGAGTAAGGGTAGTGGTAAGGGTAGTAACTCGGTCAAACGCTGGTCGGAGGCCAAATGGCGAAAGAGGGTACTACCCTTAAAAGAGAGTAGCAGAGAGGGTAATAACTAGATTCTGTCATGAAGCAAGGAATACGTGTATGGCCAGAATACACGACGGCACAGTCTGGATTGTGGAAACCAAGGGGCGCAAGGAATTGGATCTGCCGCAAAAACTGGCACGGCTGAAGCCGTATTGTGCCGACGCAACCACCGCCGAAGAGCACGGCCCGCGTTACGATTTCGTCTTCGTAGACCGAACCGGTTTTGAAAAGCACCAGCCGAACAATTTCGCCGTGCTGGCTGCGAGTTTCAGCCATGACAAAGGATGAGCATGCGCAAAACCGACCTCAATCCTGAAACCCGTATCGCCCTGTTCCAGCGCAAGGAAGTCCGCCGCACCATTCACAGCAACGAATGGTGGTTTGCGATTGTGGACGTGGTTGCCGTCCTCACCGATTCGGTTGACCCAGGCGATTACCTCAAGAAGCTTCGCAAACGCGATCCTTCCCTCGCCGAGGCTTTCCAAGGGGGGGGACAACTTGTCCCCCCCCTTGGCCTTGGATTCGACACGCCCGGCGGACGCCAGATGCACCAGTGCTGGAACACTGAAGGCGTCTTCCGCCTGATCCAATCCATCCCCAGCCCCAAGGCCGAGCCGTTCAAACGCTGGCTCGCCCGCATCGGCTACGAACGCATTCAGGAGATCGAAGACCCGGAACTCGCCACCAAACGCACCCGCGCCCTCTACAAGGCCAAAGGCTACTCCGACGACTGGATCGAGAAACGGATGCGCTCCATCGCCGTTCGCGACGAGTTGACCGGCGAATGGAAGAAGCGCGGCGTTAAAGAACAGCGCGAATACGCCATCCTCACCGCTGAAATTTCCAAGGCCACTTTCGGCCTCACGCCCAGCCAATACGCGGAGTTCAAGCGTCTCAAGCGCGAGAATCTTCGCGATCACATGACCGACCTCGAACTCATCTTTTCCATGCTGGGCGAAGCGGCCACCACCGAAATCGCCCGCAACCGCGATGCAAAGGGCTTCCCGCAAAACAAACACGCCGCCCACTCCGGCGGCACAGTTGCCGGCAACGCCCGCCGCGAACTCGAAAAGAAAAGCGGTCGCAACGTCGTCACCAGCGATAACTACCTCGCACTCACGCAATCAACGAAAAAAACACAACGCCTGGCCGGCAAGTCCGCCAAGAAATCCTAACCATGGCACGCCAACAGGACACCGAGAAATACGACCTCTCCGACGCCGAGAAGCGCGACTTGATCAAGCTCATCGAGCAGGGCAAGTCGTTGCCGGAGAAATACCGCTTCCTCCTCCTCTTCGTCGACAAACGCGAGGTCGAACTCGTCTGGAACGGCAAGTCCCGCGAAGTCTGCACCGCCATCCTCCCCTTCCAGACCCTCGAACACATTGACGAGCCCCGGAAAGAACAACGCGACCAGGAGGAACTCGGCTTCGACATGGGCGGACGGCAGGTCAAGGGCTGGACCAATAAACTCATCTGGGGCGACAACAAGCTCATACTTTCTTCCCTCAAGAGCGGCGCGCTCCGCCGCCAGATCGAGGACGCCGGCTGGCTCAAGTCCATTTCCAGAATTTGTAGTAATATATACTCGCTTTCAGGTATATACGGATAGATTTAGTTACAAATCGAATATGGACCCTATCAAAAACCCATTTGCTCCCGGTGCCGGGTCGCCACCTCCGGAACTCGTTGGGCGCGACCCCATCCTCGCCCAAGCCCGTGTGCTCCTCGGTCGCGTGAAGCAACGAAAATTCGAGAAAAGCATATTGCTCACCGGCCTTCGTGGAGTGGGCAAAACCGTTTTGCTCAACGAAATCGAGCGCATAGCGAAGTCGGAAGAGTATCGGACCATCCAAATCGAAGCTCACGAGGACAAGCCGCTGGGGCCGTTGATCGCTCCTTACCTGAGAACGGTCCTTTACGAACTGAATCGGGTGGCTGGAGCGGGGGACAAGGTCAAGCGGGGATTGGCGGTCCTGCGGAGTTTCATCGGTGCGCTCAAGGTCGAAGTGGGTGATGTCACGTTCGGTTTAGACATTGACCCGGAAAAGGGAGCCGCCGACAGCGGCGATCTGGAGATTGATTTGCCCAATCTTTTCGTCGCGGTTGCCGAAGCCGCCGAGGAAAGGAAGAGTGCGGTCGCCGTGCTGATCGATGAAGTGCAATACTTCAATCGGAAGGAACTGGGCGCGCTCATCATGGCCATGCACAAGGTGCAGCAACGCCAGCTTCCGCTGGTGTTGCTGGGCGCGGGTCTGCCCATTCTTCCCGGTTTGGCGGGTGAATCAAAATCGTATGCCGAGCGGCTCTTCAGCTTTCCTGACATTGGCGCGCTTTCGGAAGAAGACGCCGCCAAGGCGCTCCGCGAGCCGGCGCACGCAGCGGGCGTGGTCTTCGAGGCCCCGGCCTTGGCCGACGTGTTCCGCCTCACGAAGGGCTACCCATATTTCCTCCAGGAGTGGGGCTACCAGTCATGGAATTTGGCCACGGCCAGTCCGATCACTCTGCCAATTGTTCAGAACGCCACCGCAAAGGTCATCCCACGTCTCGATCAGAATTTCTTCCGCGTGCGGTTCGACCGTCTCACTCCCAGCGAAAAGAACTTCTTGCGCGCCATTGCCGAACTCGGAGCAGGACCGCAACGCACGGGCGACATCGCGGATACCGTCGGCGTCAAGATCAGCAGCCTGGGGCCGGTCCGCGCCAAGCTGATCAGGAAGGGGATGATCTACAGCCCGGCCCACGGCGACATCGCCTTCACCGTGCCTCTGTTTGACGAGTTCATGCGCCGGGCCATCCCTGCATTCACACCGTAGCCCCAAAAGGCACCATGCCCCGTCCACACGACAGCGAGAAATACGACCTCTCCGACGCCGAGAAGCGCGACTTGATCAAGCTCATCGAGCAGGGCAAGTCGTTGCCGGAGAAATACCGCTTCCTCCTCTTCGCCGACAAACGCGAGGTCGAACTCGTCTGGAACGGCAAGTCCCGCGAAGTCTGCACTGCCATCCTCCCCTTCCAGACCCTCGAACACATTGACGAGCCACGGAAAGAACAACGCGACCAGGAGGAACTCGGCTTCGACATGGGCGGACGGCCGGTCAAGGGCTGGACCAATAAACTCATCTGGGGCGACAACAAGCTCATACTTTCTTCCCTCAAGAGCGGCGCACTCCGCCGCCAGGTCGAGGACGTCGGCGGGGTGCCCGCGTCATTCTCACGGATCGTGGGTCACTGTAAGCGTCCCGAGACGACGCTGGCTCTCACGCCATACGGAATATGCCAACCGCGCGTTCTGTATAGACCCAATTTTCCCGCAGACTGTTAAATTTATCTGGCTCTCTTATGCGGTAAGCTTGAGACCAGACAGACCAACCCAACCAGCTGCGCACTCACGCGATACGCATCACCATTCACGCCGCACGTTCCATGCCCCTTGCAAGGCGGGTGCTTTCTCGCGGGGAAACGGGTATTCTTCGGCGATTAACCTTGGCAGGTTTCTCTCTATGCCGACACTGAATTGGATTGGGAAAGAGGCGGTGGTGAATCATCACCACGAGGTGCCGTTTCACCTGCTCAAAGACGTGCCAGACCTTGCCTGCGGCCAGCCGGGCGACGGGAATCTCATCGTACAGGGCGATAACCTCGTTGCGCTCAAGGCGCTCCTTCCCTACTACGCAGGTCAGGTGAAGTGCATCTACATTGATCCTCCTTACAACACGGGTAACGAGGGTTGGGCGTACAACGACAATGTCAACAGCCCCATCATCCGTGAGTGGTTGGACAAGGTAGTCGGCAAGGAGGGTGAGACGCTCGATCGGCACGACCGCTGGCTGTGCATGATGTATCCACGCCTGGCTCTGCTCAGGCAGTTTCTGCGAGAAGATGGAGTCATGTTGGTTTCCATGGGTGACTCCGAAATTTCAAATTTACGAATTCTCCTGGACGATATTTTAGGGCGAGAAAATTTCATCGCGCAACTTGTTTGGGAGAAAGGCCGTAAGAACGATGCTAAACTTTTTTCAGTCGGGCACGAATACATAGTTGTTTATGGAAGATCAATTAGTCGGCTTAGACAGGAGAATACTGTTTGGCGAGAGGAGAAACCCGGTGCAAAAGAGATTCACGACGAGTACCTCCGACTAAAGAGCATTCATGGCAAAGGCTTAGGAGCCATTGAGACCGGCCTACGTGAGTTTTACAAAATGTTACCAAAGGGGCATCCCTCAAAAAAGCACTCTCGCTACGGCAATGTTGACGATGGCGGTGTTTGGCGTGACGACAATATGTCTTGGCCGGGAGGAGGGGGCCCTAGATACGACGTGATTCATCCTGTCACCGGTAAGCCATGTGCTGTGCCGGATGGAGGTTGGCGTTATGCAACCTTGGCGAAGATGAAAGAAATGATTTTCAAAGGGGTTGTGGTGTTTCGTGAAACTGAAAAAGAACCGCCGATTAGAAAGACGTATCTTGTTAGAGGTAATGATACCGAGGACATCGATGAAAATGACATCGGCAGGCAGGTTATGGGCAGTTGCTTTTATCGAAGTGCCTTGCAAGCATCTAATACTCTTCAAGCGCTTTTCGGACTGAAGTTGTTTGAGAATCCGAAGGACCATGAAATTCTTTCCAGGCTAATTCGCTACGTTACTAGTGACGACCAAGATTCGATCATGCTTGATTCCTTCGCCGGTTCTGGAACAACAGGGCATGCGGTTTTGAGTCTCAACAAGCAAGACGGTGGCCACCGTCGTTTCATCTTGGTAGAGATGGAACCGAAGATTGCTCGCGACATCACAGCCGAGCGTGTGCGGCGAGTGGCGGAAGGATACAAGAATGTGAAGGGCGAGAAGGTGGACGGCCTCGGTGGCAGCTTCCGCTATTGTGAGTTAGGCGAACCGCTGTTCGACGAGAGTGGGAAGATTCGCGAGGCGGTAAGTTTCGCCGACCTTGCGCGCCATGTGTATTTCACAGAAACAGGTGAGCCGCTCTCGCGCGAGCGCGTGACGAAGTCGCCGTTCATCGGCGAGTGCCGGGGTGTTGGGATTTATTTATTGTTCAACGGCATTCTCGGCGATAAGAGCGCACAGGGCGGCAACGTGCTCACGCGTTCGGCGTTGGCGAAACTGCCTACATTCGACGGTCAGAAAGTGATCTATTGTGCCGGTTGTTTGTTGGGGAAAGATCGGCTGCAAGCAGAGCGCATTCTCGTTCGGCAGACTCCCTACGAGATCAAGCTGTCATGAACCAGTCCATCGACCCGCAAGAAATTGCCTGCCGGTTCAATAAAGATGAAATGATATGGCGCCGTTACTGCCAGAAGCGTGGACTGCGCCGGTTGCGTCATTCACCGAGTCCGTTTCCGTATGAGATGCTTGATCGCCTTGACTGGCTCGATGCGGAGAGGGAGTGCCGCGAGACGCGGTGCGTCGGGAAGCTATTTCAATGAAGCGATCCAAGCCCATTGAATCCTTTATTCTGACGATTCGTGGCCGCAAGGTGATGATTGACGCCGATTTGGCCAGCCTCTATGGCGTTGAGACGCGAACGCTGAACCAGGCGGTCAAGCGCAATGCCGATCGTTTTCCCAAGGATTTCATGTTTCGACTCACGGCCGGCGAGAAATCCGAGGTGATCACAAATTGTGATCACCTCAGCCGCTTGAAATTCGCGAAAAATCCGCCATTCGCATTTACCGAGCATGGTGCGATTATGGCAGCCACGGTCTTGAACAGTCCGCAGGCTGTTTCGATGAGCGTCTTTGTCGTCCGGGCATTTATCCTGATGCGTGAGCACATTGCCGCCAATGCGGCGATTCTCAAGCGGCTGGCTGAAATCGACCGCACACTGCTTCAGCACGATTCGGCGCTGTTGGATTTGTACGAGAAGTTGCTCCCGCTGCTTCAGCCTCTCCCGGATCATCCCAAGCGGCGTATCGGCTTTCAGTCGAAAGGCAAGCCGTGATTACGCTGAAAGACTATCAAGAGCGCGTGTTGGATTCGTTGCGCGAGTTCTTTCGCCTGGCCGCTCAGACGGGAAACCCCGATTCGGCGTTTCGAGATGTGACACGTCGCGTGTGCGGCGAAGCGATGCCCTATTTTCCTGTGTCGGTTGCAGGGCTGGAGTCGCGTATGCCGTATGTGTGCCTGCGCGTGCCTACGGGAGGCGGCAAGACGCTACTGGCCTGTTATGCGGCAGGCCTTGCCCTGCACGACTTCATGCGAGCTGACCATGCAGTAGTACTGTGGCTGGTGCCCAGCAACACCATCCTCGATCAGACCGCCGATGCGTTGCGCGATCCGCGCCATCCCTATCGCCGCGCCTTGGACCTGGCCTGTAGCGCGGTAGAAGTGGTGACCATTGCGGAGGCGTTGCGTCTCTCGCGCGCAACCGTGGAGGGGCAGACGGTGGTGATCGTGGCGACCATTCAATCGTTCCGTGTCGAGGACACGACAGGGCGTAAGGTCTATGACCAAAACGGCGCGTTTGCAGAACATTTGCTCAACATACCGTTAGACCGCCTGGCCGATCTGCTGCCTGGCGCCGACGGCAAACCCAAGCCGTCGCTCGTGAACATGCTGCGGCTGCGCCGGCCTATTGTCATTGTGGACGAAGCGCACAACGCTCGTACCGACTTATCCTTTTCTACACTCGGCGATGTGTTGCCATCCTGCATCGTTGAATTTACGGCGTCACCGGCGCGAGAAAAGACTCCATCGAACGTGCTGCATCGCATCTCGGCGGCGGAATTGAAAACCGCGCAAATGGTGAAATTGCCGTTGCGAGTTATCACTCGCCATCCAGGCCAGCGCGATCAACTGTTGGCGGAGGCGGTCACGCTCCGTGCCGATCTCGAAAAGCTGGCTGTGACCGAGGGACAACAGACGAGTGAGTATATCCGGCCTATTCTCTTGATCCAGGCTGAACGGGTCGATGCCTGTGAGCCGCTGCGCGACCGGCTGGTGCGCGAGTTCAACCTATCGAAGGACGAGGTGAAAATCTCCGTCGGCAGGCTCGATGAGTTGAAAGACGTGAAGAATATTTCGTCGCCGAAGTGCCAGGTACGCGTGATTATCACGGTGGAAAAACTGCGGGAGGGATGGGATTGCCCCTTTGCCTATGTGTTATGCAGTCTCAAAGAGATGCGTTCAGCGACAGCCATCGAGCAGATCGTCGGACGCATTCTCCGGCTGCCACTGGCTCAGATGAAACGGCATCCCGATCTCAACTGCGCCTATGCCTTCTCGGTGTCGGACTCTATTACGGACGTGCTCGCGGAGTTACGCGAGGCGTTGGAGCATAACGGTTTCACGAAAGCAGAGGCCGAGCGCATCATCATTCCGGTGCCGCAAGGCACTCTCCCGCTCGGTGTGCAGCCACAGACCGTGCGGGTGGCGCCGAGTGTCATTGATGCGACGGTGGCACCCATCCAGGTATTGGCCCTTGCCGGCAAAGTACGAATCGATGCCGCAACAGGCGAGATCACCATCGTGGTTCCGCTCGATCATGCCGATACCGAGAAGCTGAAGAGCTGCGTCAGGACTCCTGAAGCCAAGATTCAGGTGGAGGAAGCGGTCGCACTTGTGCGAGAAGCGGAGAAGGCGTTCGGCGGCAGTGGGACCACACGTGTCCCTTCGCCCTACGAACGGCAACTGGATTTTCTCGTACCGCTGCTCTGTGTCCTCGAACAGGGGACTCTCTATGAGTTTGAGAGCACGTTTTTGATCGAGCACCCCTGGAAACTCAGCGAGAAAGATGCCTCGCTGTCAGCAGACTATAGCCCTCTGGTACGTCCCTACGGCAAGGCCGGACTTGTGGACATCGGAGTCAAAGGCGAGGTGCAAACCAGCGTGATCCGAGAAACTCCGGGAGCCGATTTTGTCGGCACGTTGCATCAGCAAGTGCTGCAACTCGGTGGTGCGAATGAATGGTCGCTCGAAAGCCTGGTCGCATGGTTGGACCGGGAAATTGACCATCGCGACATCCCTGTCGGCGAATCGGCGGAGTTTCTGAGGAAAGTCATTCGAGGACTCATGGCGAAGTTGGGCATGATGGATGTCGGTACTCTGGCGCTCGATCGTTTTCGGCTCCGCGATGAGATTGCGGCGCGCATCCAGCATCATCGAGAGAGTGAGCGCAAGGCGTCGTTTCAGTTGTGGCTTCTCCCGGATTCGCCGCTGACCGTAGAGGAAGGACGCTCGATCAACTTCAAGACGATGGGCTATGAACCGAGCCGTGTCTATGAAGGAGGCTTTCAGTTTCACAAGCACTATTTCGGGCCAAAGCCTGGAGAACTATCCGAAAAGACATCCGATGGTCAGACCACGGAAGAGTTTCGGTGCGCGCAGTTCCTCGATGGTGTGCCGCCAGTGCAGTTCTGGGTTCGGAACCTCCCTCGTAAGCCCACGTCGTTCAGGCTGCAAACCTCAACAGACTGGTTTTACCCAGACTTCCTTTGCCAACTTGCTGATGGGCGAGTGCTGGCGGTCGAATACAAAGGAAAACATCTGTACGACGCGGTGGATGCTGAAGAAAAGCGGGCAGTCGGCCAGGTGTGGGCATCGAGGAGCGGAGGGCGGTGCCTGTTTGTGATGCCGACTGACGGGGACTTTTCTGTTATTGATAAAGCGATAGCTTCTGCATAGGGTCCAGAAAGTTGGTCGGGAGCCTTTTCTCGTCGGCCTGTCCATTGCTCCTTCCCATCCAATAACCAACCGGGTCTCATTCCAGATTGAAAGGAAACAGATGAAAAGTCAGCGCACAGATCTCCAAAATATCGCCCGCCGCGCCATGATCGAGCGGGACCTCTTGCCGGATTTTTCTGCAGCATCGATCAGCGAGCTTGCCGGTATACAGGCTGCCGCCGTTGATCGACAGGCGAGTAGGCGCGATCTAACGGGACTGCTCTGGGCGTCGATCGACAACGACGACTCCCGAGACCTCGACCAACTCACCGTGGCGGAAGCAGGTCCCGACCAGTCTGTGAAGATCCTCGTCGCGATTGCCGACGTGGATGCGCTGGTCGCGAAGGACTCGGCCTTGGATGCTCACGCTAAGCACAATACGACGTCGGTCTATACGGCCGGCGGCATGTTTCCCATGCTGCCGGAAAAGCTGTCGACCGATCTGACCTCGCTTGGCGAAGGACAAGACCGCCTCGCGATCGTCGTGGAGATGGTGATTGCGGAGGATGGGGCAGTTCTCAGTTCGACCCTCTTTCGGGCTCTGGTCCATAACCATGCGAAGCTCGCCTATAACAGCATTGCCCCGTGGCTTGCAGGGGAGGCGCCTGCGCCTGAGGGATTCGATGCCGTCTCCGGCCTCGATATGCAACTCCGGCTCCAGAACCAGGTCGCGCAGCGGCTCAAGGCGCGGCGACACGAGCAGGGAGCGTTGAGTCTTGAAACGATCGAGCCACGAGCCGTGTTTGAGGGTGAGGCGCTGACCGATCTCAGGGTCGAGCAGAAGAATCGCGCGAAGGAATTGATCGAAGAGTTTATGATCGCCGCGAATCAGGTGACGGTGTCCTATCTCAAGGGGAAAAATATACCCTCGTTCCGCCGCATCCTGCGCTCTCCCGAACGCTGGCAGCGGATTCGGGAAGTGGCCGCGCGCTGGGACGAGCAGTTGCCTTCAGAGGCGGACGCGCATGCGCTCGAAGAGTTCCTCGTGAAGCGGCAGCATGCCGACCCCCTCACCTTTCCCGACCTGTCCCTGACCATCGTGAAGTTGATCGGCAGAGGTGAATATGTGGTGGACCAGTCGAAAGGGGGATCTGCGGAACATTTCGGGCTGGCGGTGCAGGGCTACACCCATTCCACGGCTCCCAACCGGCGCTTTCCCGATCTCATCACCCAGCGGCTGATCAAGGCGGCACTGGCCGGCGCGCCAACACCCTATCAGCCGGAAGAGCTGAAGGCTTTGGCTGACCACTGTACCGAGAAAGAAGTGGATGCGGAAAAAGTTGAGCGGCGGCTCCGCAAATCGGCTGCCGCCCTCTTGCTCGAATCGAGGATTGGGCAGCGCTTCGATTCCATCGTGACGGGTGCATCAGACAAAGGTACCTGGGTCCGGCTCCTTGAGCCGCCGGTCGAAGGGCGGCTGGTGACGGGCGAGCGTGGGCTCGACGTTGGAGATAAGGTGCAAGTAGAGCTGATCAGCACGGACGTCGAGCGAGGGTACATCGACTTCGTGAGAGTCGGAGTGTGAGGGAGTCGCCGTTTTCTGGTCTGTCTGGTTGATCTGGTTCAACCAAACAAACGAGACAAACCAAACAAACCAGATCAACCCGCCGGTGTTTCCAAGCTGGTGCGACCGAGTGTGCCGTTGCGGTAGTCCGATAAGAGTATTCTCGCCGCTTTGTCTCGGTCTATCCCGCCGCCGCTCCTGGTCAGCAGGCAGCCTCGCTTTTTGCCGATCGCGTCGATCACGTCCATACTCGTCAGCCCCTCCACCGCAAAACCGTAACGGGCTGTGAGCCTGGCAGGATAGCGCGCAAGCAAAATGCCGGCGAGAAACTCGGCGACCGCTTCGTCATCCACGACCTTGTGGCCGATGGCGTTGACTGTCGCGAGCAGGAGCCCCACGTGAGGGTCTTTGATGGTCCCCCACAGCAGCCCAGGTGAATCGGTGATGGCCATGTGGTCGTTCAGTTTGTGACGCTGCTGAACTTTCGTTATGGCTGGTTCGTCGCCCACACGAGCGATACGGCGTTTGAGGAGCATGTTCATCAGGGTTGATTTGCCGACGTTGGGGATTCCCATAATCAGCATGCGTAGCGGCTTCGCGCTGCTGGTGCGATGGGGGGCGAGCGGCTGACAGCACTGGGGCACCTTGGCGGCATCGCCCGCATGGTTGCATGAGAGAGCCACGGCGCTGATGCCCGGTTGCCGATTATAGAGGTCGAGCCAGGCCTGAGTGACAGTGGGGTCGGCGAGATCGGCCTTGTTGAGGACTTTTAGGCTAGGCCGCTGACGGGCCAGGCGCAGCTCTTCGATCAAGGGATTGCAGCTGGCGTTTGGTATGCGCGCATCCAGCACTTCGACGACCACATCGATCACCTCCATCGTCTTGGCCGCTTCTCTGCGCGCCGTATTCATATGACCGGGAAACCACTGGATGGACATGGGGGGCCGACTTTCTGTAAAAAAAGAAATGTACTCTACCAGGATGCTGAAAAGGCCGCCAGGGTTGCTCTGGTCTGTCTCGTCTATTTGGTTCATCTGGTCTATCTCGTTTGTTTGGTTAAACCAGACAAACGAGATAGACCAGATGAACCAGACAGACCAATCTCAACAGTCTGGTCGTTATCGCAGACGTTCGCGGCCATGGGGGGTGGTGAGATCTTGGTCCGGGCCAAGGGGGACAATACGGGTCGGATTGATGTCGTCGTGGGTGATGTAGTAATGCCGCTTGATGTGGTCGAAGTTCACGGTGTCGGCGATCCCGTCGGTTTGATAGAGGTCTTTGAGGTAGCCGAAGAGGTTCGGGTAGTCGATGATCCGACGAAGATTGCATTTGAAATGGCCGTGGTAGACGGCGTCGAAGCGTATGAGGGTCACGAACAAGCGCCAATCGGTTTCGACGAATTGTGAGCCGAAGAGATAACGTTGGCGCGCCAGCCTGGTCTCAAGTCGATCAAGGGCGTCGAAGAGGCGCAACACCGCCCGTTCATAGGCCTGCTGCGATGTGGCAAATCCTGCGCGATAGACCCCGTCGTTCACATTTTCGTAGATGAAGGTATTGAGGTCGTCGATCTCTTTCCTGATGCCGTCCTGATACAAGTCAATCCTGCTCTCAGTGAAGCGATTGAACTCCCCGTTGAACATGCGCATGAGGTCGTCGTCGGAGTTGGTCACGATGTGTTTCGTCGCCCTGTCCCACAACACAGGGACAGTGAACCGCCCCCGATAGTTCGGATCGGTGGCCTGGTAAGCCTGGCTGAGGAATTGAAATCCGTTGATGGGATCGAGCGAATGGCCCGGTCCTTCGCGGAACGCCCAGCCCCGCTCGTCGCGGATCGGGTCCACGACCGTCATGCCGATGACCCCTTCGAGCTTCTTGAGTTTTCGCACAATGATCGTCCGATGTGCCCAAGGACAGGCCCAGGAAACATAGAGATGGTAGCGGTCGCTTGCCGCTGGGTAACCGGAGTTACCATTCGCGGTCACCCAGCTCTGAAAGGCATCCGGCTGTCTGGTGAAGGCGCCCTCGACACTTTGCTCATCGGGAAATTGTGCCTGGATGGTCATCGTCGGGTCCCTGTGTTTCTCCACCGTATCATATTACTGGGTGATACAGGGTGGGTTGGTCGTCCTCTTGCTCGCGGAACGAGCACAGTGAGGATCGACTAGCCCGCGCTGCAAGAGAGGCAAGAGAGCCTGGAGGGGCCGTGTAGGGTCGCTCGATGCGCGGAGGTGCGGATTGACTGAGGCAATTCTGAAACGTAAAATATCTGAACTTTCCCTGCTGGAGGCTGACCGGTCTTTTGACGGGAGGATATCCGTGAGGGGAGGCTGCAGTGTCCATTCGGTCGGTTCAAACAAGGAGGTTGCGATGCAGAGGATGGGACGTATCGGCTTGATGGGATTAGGGATCGCGTTGGCGGGCTGTCTCAGTGTGGCGCCAGTTTTGGCAGGGGATAAGCCGGCTAAAGCACCAGTCGAGGACGGGTCGAAGATTGTGATTACCTCTCCCAAGGAGGGTGAAGAGGTTGATGACAGCTTTGAGCTGAAGTACGAGTTGACCAAGGGGTCACAAGCGACGCATGCCCATGTGTACCTGGACGGTCAGTACCAGAAGGGTTTTTCCGGGACGTTCAAGGGCCTGAGCAAGGGAGATCACAAAATCACCGTGACTGGCGCCACAAAGGACCACGATCTTGTCACGGCGACCCATACCATTATCGTCGAAGTGGAATAATGCGGCGACCAGCCATTGTCACGGCCACCAGGGCATCGAGTAATAGAGGCCCTGGGGCCCTTTTTTACACACCGTTTCCACCCCTGCATCCGTAGCCGGCCCGTTCAAATAACAGAACGTTCTTCCCTGACAGCGCCGGCAGAGGAGGGGATGAAGCCTGATGATCTTCTGTGCTCATGTCACGCGCCCTGAGAAGGATGGAATGGGCAGCCTGGCCACTCCTTTACGTGAGGCATAGAGAATTGGAAGTGCCAGATCGACGGTCGCAGCCGAACGCTCCTCGCGCCCAAGTTTGCTTGGGTGATGCAGGGTGAGAGCTTACGCGTCGATGCGCCTCTGTGCGGATTGACTGAGAGAATGTTGAAAAGTAAAATGTCGCCGATCATCTCTCGGAGGGTGGCAGGTCATCAGGCGAGAGGATGTCCGGCGCGGGTGGGTAGTCCGTGCTGTCCATTCAGTCGGTTCAAACAAGGAGGTTGCGATGCAGAGGATGGGACGTATCGGGTTGATGGGGTTAGGGATCGCGTTGGCGGGCTGCCTCAGTGTGGCGCCAGTTTTGGCAGGGGATAAGCCGGCTAAAGCACCAGTCGAGGACGGGTCGAAGATTGTGATTACCTCTCCCAAGGACGGGGACAAGGTCAGCGACACGTTTGAGGTGAAATACGAATTGACCAAGGGATCACAGGGGACACATGTCCATGCCTATGTGGACGATCAGTATCAGAAGGGGTTTGCCGGGACGCTGAAGGGCCTGAGCAGGGGGACGCACAAGATCACCGTGACCGGCGCCACCAAGGACCACGATCCTGTCACGGCCACCGATAGCATCACCGTCGACGTGGAATAAAGCTGGGATCAGCCATCTTGAAGGCCACGAGGGCCTCTTCCGAAAGAGGCCCTCGTGCGCCGGATTTCCCAAACGGTTTCTACCCTTCCCCCGCCTAGCCTTACCATAAAAGCTGACAAACCAGGAGAGAGTTACGGCATTGGTTTGGGTGGCGGCTGCGGGTTGGGTGGCGGGCCTCCGATCTTCAACAGTCGCGTCAGCAACGGAATGGCCGTCCCTTGCATGACGACGGACGTGAGCGCGATAAAGAACACCAAATGGAAGATCATGTCGGCCTTTTCGAGCCCGGCCACTAAGGGAAACGTGGCCAAGATGATCGGTACGGCCCCACGGAGCCCCGCCCAGGCCACCAGCGTCTGCTCTCGAAGCGACATCGGCGAAAAAGCCAGCGCCGCATGGACACTCGCAGGGCGGGCGATGAAGATCAGGAAAAGAGAAACCAGGAGGCCCACCCCGGCGATTGGCACGAGCCTTGACGGAAATACTTGTAGCCCCAGCGCCAAAAACATGGTGACCTGCATCAGCCAGGCCAGCCCATCGTGAAAACGCAAGACACTTTGCTGGTGAGTAAACGGCTTTCGCTGCATGACGAGCCCCGCCAGGTAGACGGCAAGAAAGCCACTCCCGTCCAGGTAGTCGGTCAGGCCGTAGGTCAGCAGCGCCAGCGCCACCGACAGTACCGGATAAATGCCTTCCAGTTCCAAATCGAGCGCATTGAACGTACGTCGCATGATCTCGCCCATGGCAATGCCGATTACCGTTCCCACGCTCATCTGCATCACGAAAAATAGGACAAGCTCTCCAAACGAAGTCGAGGGTTCCGTCAACAGTCGAATCAGCGCAATCGTCAGCACGACGGCCATCGGATCGTTACTGCCGGACTCAAATTCGAGCAATTGGATCAATCGCCGGGGAATCTTGGTTCTTCGCGCCCGTAGCACCATGAAGACGGCCGCAGCATCGGTGGACGACACGATGGCGCCGAGCAAGAGGCCCTCTAGGAATGAAAACCCCTGGACCCAGGCGACAAACAACCCGACTAGCAAGGCGGTGACCAGAACCCCGATGGTCGAGAGCGACAGCCCCTGCCATACGATAGGGCGAATCGCCGACCACTCCGTGTCCAATCCACCGGAAAATAAGATCAAGATGAGCGCGGTGATACCCAGCGACCGCACCAGGGACGGATTGTCGAAAGAGATGCCGCCGAGACCGTCGGATCCTGCCAACATGCCGATGGCAAGAAACAAGACGAGTGAGGGGATGCCGAATCGATTCGAGAGCTTGATCGTCAGAATGCTCAGAATGACGAGGGTGGAGAACACGATGAAGATCACACCAATGGAAGTCGGCATCATGCTTCTGTCTTCCGAGGTTGTTCGCCGAGGGCTGATGCGGTCTATAGCACAGATGACCAGATCGCGCTAGGAGCCTGTCCGGCATTACCTTGCGGTGCTCCGATTTCTCACCGAGTTGAAGATGCCTGATGCAGCCGCGAAGAAGCGGGCGAGCCGTATGCCAAGATCGTGGAAGAGTTGCCGCAGAGAGCCGAGAGACGGCGCGGTTGGTGCGGCAGGTCGTCAGCGATAGCCGTCACGGATAGTGCCGGTCAATAATTGCTCGGCGGGGAATGCGACAGTGCCGGTTCAGGCAGTCCCAGAGAGGATTCGCGGCCAACCGATGTTTTTGCTCAGTGAACGCCGCACTCGGACTCTGAAGGCGTGGGGTGATGGATTGGCCGGTCAGATGACTTGAAAGGGATCACGGGTGTTGGCGGCAACCAACTCACCGCAGGCCGTACAGTGATAGTTGTCCGTCAAATAGTTGTCGTTGTTATGTTCCAATTCCAGGTGCAGATGCCGACAAGGTGGATTGTCCCCCTCCGCCCACTTCTCGCGTAACGCGGCAGCTTGCGCCTTGGTCATGATATCCACCTCCACCGCCCGATATCGTTGTTCAACCCACCATCATCCACCACATTGGTGAACGAGATCAAGTGGAGATTGTCCTGCCCCACGTCAATCCTTGGCTGTGCGTTGAATAGGGTACACCATTTATTCCGCAAAGAGTTCAGCCCGTTTTGAATCTCCACTCCTTAGAGAACGTCCAGCCACAGGTGCTCTGACGTTGTCAGAGACCTTCAGCTGTCTTCTGAGGCGATGGGTATCGAAGACATTCAGTGAGTGTCCCGTAGTCAGCAGACTCAGCCACTGCGCCATCATTTACCCGTTGCACGTGGAACGGGAAACCGCAGAGACAAATAAACAAAACAAACCAAATGAACAAGATAGGCTAGCAGGCTGCGGATAAACTCGGTGTATACACAAACGTCGATGGAATCTTCCATGAGGCGCTAATGTCACAATAGTCTCAGGATGCTCAAAAAGGCCGTCCAGCAAGGCCGCAGTGAGCGAAGAGGCGAGGAGGTACGGACCGCACTTCGTGGGGCCGTTCGCCCGTGCAATAGATCTTGGCGAACGGAAGAGCCCTTCCAGTGCTTCCGAATTCCCGAAAACTCTCGTTGAGCTTCTGAGCGATGCGAGAACGCTGCATGGGAAATGGCGCGTCTTGGCGCGCCGGGGTTGGGCGGGTGAGAAGAGCGACTTTTTCAGCATTCTGCTAGAGCGCTCTGATGAGGATGAGGTAGGCGATACACGCGAGGAGAGCCGACGCCGGCAGCGTCACCACCCAAGCCAGGACCATGTCACGCACGGTTGTCCACCGAACACTGTTCCAGCCTTTGAGCAGGCCGATTCCGATAATGGCTGAACTGCTGAGATGAGTGGTCGAGACCGGCAATCCCAACAAACCGGAGGCGAGGACCAAGGACGATGTCGCCAGGTTTGCCGACAGCCCCTCCGCATGATTCATCTTCGTGACGTTCTCAGCGAGGAATTTTGTGACGCGACGCCCGCCAATATAGCTGCCGAACCCCATCGCAATGGCGACTCCCCCGAAGGCGATGAGTTGGGACGACGTGCTGGGCCATGCGGCAGTCGCACTGCCGAGCAGCAGCATCGCGACGATCTTTGGCGCGTCGTTCGTGCCGCGGGCAAACGACGCAAGGCCGCTGGAGATCCAGTGAATCGTATCGAGTCCCACGACCAGCCCCTGCAAACCGGCGCGGTCGCATTGTGACGGTACCGCGATGATCGGTTGACTGACGCGAGCGGTTTGAAACAGGGTCCTGGTGCCGCCATGCCTATCGATGGCCACTAATGCATGGGAGGCCGGCATCACGCACAGGCAGGCTCCGTCCCACTTGTTCGCGAGCGTGCGAATAGCTGGATGGATGAGCAGCGAGACGGTGAGGGCGAGGAAGGGACTGACCAACAAAGGAAGGGCAACCTTTTTTCCGATCGCGGACCAGATCAATCCTTCTCCGGCGAAGGCGACCAAGCCTGTGCCGACGATGGCCCCGGTGAGTGCATGGGTCGTTGAGACAGGGAGACCGGTGATCGATGCGAAGAGGATCCATACCATTGCCCCGGTCAAGACAGCTACGGTCACAGTCGGTCCGATGATCGTGCCTGTCTGGACAAGGCCATGGCTAAACGTCTTGACCATCGCGCTTGCCACGAAGGCCGCTACCCCTGCGCCGATGACGGTCCAGACCGTTCCCCAGGCGATCGCCGATCGATAATCGGTGACCCCGCTGCCGACTAAGGTGGCGATCGCTTTTGAGACATCGTTGGATCCATTGGCAAAGGCGAGAGCGAATGCAAGTGGGAAGGCGAGGAGAGAGATGTCCATCGTCGTTCTTAGGCGGTGACGGATCCGCTGCAAGACGAACCGGCCCCGGCGGTACAGCCGTAGCAATGGTTGCGCGTCGTGATCTGGCGCTGATTGAGTAGAGCCGGATCAAAGTCGCGGATATGGGCCGGCGCACCATGGTCCACCGGCAGATCGAGCATCTGGTTGAAGTCGCAATCGTACAGGGTGCCGTCCCAACTCACGGAGATGGTGTAGCGGCACATGACGCCGGCTGCGGCAATGGGGTTGAAGGCGTTGGCCAGTCGCTCCATATACTGTTCGTAGTTGCCGCTCTCCAGAAGAAACTCAAGGAATCGGCTGATCGGCATGTTGGTGATGGTATAGAGGTGGTTGAACTCGACGCCATGGCGCGCCCGGAGTTCTTTCCGAAACTGCGATTCGATCGCTTCTTGCTTCGGCGGGAGAAAGGCTCCGACCGGATTGCACACGAGATTCAACGACAGCCCGCTGCCGGGCCGGCCGTAACCGAGTCGATTGAGGAGGCGAAGCGCCTGGATCGATTTCTCAAAAATGCCCTCGCCTCGCTGCGCATCGGTCTGGTTGGCTCGGTAATAGGGCAGCGATGCGACGATTTCCACACGATGCCCGGCGAGGAACTCCGCCAAGTCCGCTTGGGAGGGGAGGAGCAACACAGACAAGTTACAGCGATCCATCACGTGGCGTCCCAGTGCCCGGCTCTGTTCAACCAGCCAACGAAAGTGAGGGTTGAGTTCCGGTGCTCCCCCTGTGATATCGACCGTGGGAATGTCGGTCTTGGCGAGAGCCTGGATACATTGCTCCGCGGTTTTGAGGGACATGCTCTCAGTACGATCCGGCCCCGCATCGACATGACAATGACGACAAGTTTGATTGCAGAGCTTGCCGACATTGATTTGAAAGACGGTGATTCCAGTGGCGCGAAGGGGAAGCAGGCCGATGGGCTCGAGTTGTGTCTCGAAAGGGGGACAACTCGTGGTTCCCCCGAGTATCTTCAATTGCTCCGTTGGGGAGGCGAGAGGGTTTTGTTGTCCCAGCAGGGTCAGCGCCATAGGATTTCTTTCATCATGCCGAGACCCGTTTCGGAACCGACCACCGAGATAGCCTGCGTGACTCAGCATCACCACGCATCAGCAGCAATTCCCATTGGGGGCGCAGGTCACGGCATCACCGCTGACGCGCTGGCCCGCGCGATTGATGATTGCGAAATGAGGCGCGTAGCCGACGGCTTCCAGCACGGTTCGCGTCTTCGAACAGATTTCCACCGGTTCGCCTCGGCGATACACATGGTGATCGTCATCGGCGGCTTCGACAAAGGGCCCGGCGAACATGGCAAAATATCCTTGCCAGAGGCAAGGGGCATCTGCCGGATAGACCGCGGTCCATCGGTCGTCGGCTCGATCCAGCCAGAGCGGCTCGGAGGACAGGACAAAGTGAGAGGCCAACGGAGTGTAGCTCAACAGGCATAGAGTATCCGGCGTGATGGGCTGAGGAATGCCTCGGAGATAGGTCGTACCCAGTTCATCGACCACTCGGCTGAATGGCCCGCGGAGCGTGGTGTACCGAACGTCCGATTGAGGCCTATGCGCGGGAAGCTTATAGCCTGTCAATGTGACGGAGAAGAAGTGAATGCCGTCGATCACCTGCCAGGGCGAGGCCTTGATCAGATGAATGCCCAGGAAGCCGGCTCCTACCATCCCCGCAATATAGTCGGTGAGCGTCAGCGCCCCGGAGAGGCAGTCGCCCCACTTGTCAGTGTCATGCACCAAATACTGCGGAACAGGCTGATCGGCCACGATGTCGGAGATCGTAAATCGTCCACCCGGTTTGGCGACGCGAAACATTTCCCTGAAGACCTTTCGTTTATCCGGCGCCAGGTTGATCACACAATTAGAAATAATCAGATCGATGGAGCAGTCGGTCACCGGCATCGCGTCTGCCATCCCTTTGCGAAACTCGACGTTGGAAGCCAGATACCCAAGATTGGCTGCGACGAGAGGGGCATTCTTTTGGGCTATGGCCAACATTGTGTCAGTCATGTCGATCCCGATGACGTAGCCAGTGGAACCCACAAGCCGTGAGGCTTCGAAGCAATCGATCCCTCCGCCTGAACCGATATCCAGTACGGTTTCCCCCCGGGAGACGGTTTTGAGTCCGGCCGGTGTCCCACACCCATACGAAATCTTGAGGACCTCTTCCGGAATGAAGGATTGGAGATCGGCCATGTCATAACTGGTCGGGCAACACATCTGTTCGCCCGTCGATGCGGCCTCGGCATAGCGATCACTGACTTTCTGAGTAATCTCATCTAGTGGCATAGCATCCTCACTGTTCAAGCTGCCCATCGACATGGGTCTATGTACCAACCCCTCTCATATAAGGTCAATGGCCTTCCCTCCGATTCCGTGGACACCATGATAGGAGAATACAGTAAAAGGCATGAGGCTTCTGTAAGCTGGCTTACAGTGACCACAGCCCGTCTTGTTGTCGTCGAAGCCCAGGGATGAGTCGGTTGTTCAGGAGAATTCTTACAGGAAGGCGAGTGAGGGGAAAAGAACTCGTGCCCCCTTGACTCATTATATTTCAGAACTTGTGGGATACCTTACAGAAGGACGACAAGCTGGTCGTTAGGATCACGCTCATGATGTGATCACAGATATCACTCACAAGGAGGTGCACTATGATGGGTGACCGATGGAATGGCCTGATGGTGAACGAGCGGATTTATGATTCTGAGGGATTGCGCAGCGATCTATGTGTGGGTGGATATCGCTGTCTCATTTGCGGAAATCTTGTCGACACGGTGATTCTCGATAACCGATCGCGTTCGACCGACGTGGTCGAGTCGATCATGTTCAGGAACCCTCGCATGCCGCAGCTCGTGGCGGTGTAAGTCAGCGTGAGCACCGATATGATCATGCGTCGTAGAGCGAACAGCAAAGAGAGAATGCTATTGTGACCTGTTGTGGACCAATCGATCCAGAGCGAGGAATCCACCAGAGAAAGAGGTGAAGTTATGCCACTCGCGCAATTAAAAGGGCTCAGCGGGCTTCTGAGTGCGGAGCAGAAGGGCTACTGATCCGGAAAGTGACGGAGGCCATGGTAGTGGGTCAGTTGAACTCAGCTATGCCGGCGCATGTTAATTTTATAATCGATTGTATGGCTCATGACCTCAATTGTGAGTTGTTCACTATTGACCGTTTACTATTTGGCCAAAATGCTACGGTGCTCTCTCAAATCGACCCAGTACCGAGGCCATCGTATCGGTTAAAGGAGAAGGGTTGCGGCCGGTGACCTGGGTCATCATCCATGAAGTTCCGTCAGGGAATTGGGGCGTCGGCGGCTCACCCGTCACGAGCTAGGCGCTGAAGAGGTGCCGCACAAGGCAAGTAACGGTCGTTCATCACACATACACACGAAGGGGGACGAGCATGGAGTTTCAGATTCATACGAAGGCGACGGCTCCGGAGGGGTCTCGCGCGACGCTTGAAGCGACAGCGAAGAAGTACGGGTTTCTTCCAAATTTACTTGGCGTGCTCGCGGAATCGCCGACGGCGGTGCAAGCCTATGCGGCCATCAACAAAACCCTGGAACAGAGTGCGCTCTCGCCTGTGGAGCAGCAGGTGGTGACGTTGACGGTCAGCGCCACCAACGGCTGTGCCTATTGCATGGGAGCCCACTCTGCGGTGGCGCAGATGGTGCACATGCCCGAGGACGTGCTCACGGCCTTACGGGAGCAGAAACCGTTGTCGGACCACAAGCTCCATGCGCTGCGTGCACTGGTGCTGTCCGTTCTGCACCATCGCGGCTGGGTGCCGGAGGCGGATCTGGAACACGTGGTCGCGGCGGGCTACACGCAGAGGCACGTGTTGGATGTGCTCACGATCGTGGCGCTCAAGATCCTGAGCAACTATGTGAATCACATCGCCCACACGCCGCTCGATCAACAGTTTGCCTCGCAAGCCTGGAGCGCCAAGCCCGCCTCCGTCGCCTCATGATCGGAGGTTACCCGGCTAGGATCCCTGGACGATCCCAGCCGATCCCCTCCGACTGATCATTGGCTGGCTGAGTTTGACAACTGTAAGCTACCTCACAGCGGGTTTACCACGCGACCCGTATAGTGCGACTGTGGAAAGGAGGACGATTTATGATCAAGTCGTGAATTCCGGTCAAGGCAATCATGTTCGACGCTGGTGCTGAGCTCAGCACCAATAAACCCGAAAGGAGATTCCGATGAACGTCAAAACAAAGAAGAACGCCATTGTCCATTCCGCGCTACTCGTCGCATTGAGCCTGGCAGGAGCCCAGGTCGCTGCTGCAGCTAAGGCACCGGAACTGCCTTCCGGGTGGGAAGCCTGCGGAGGCGTGGCCAAGGCTGGGATGAATGACTGTGCAACCAAGACCAGCCCCCATTCTTGTGCGGGCATGTCCAAGACCGACGGAGCGGCCGATTCGTATGTCTTCTTGCCAAAAGGGCTGTGCGCAAAGATCTCGAACGGCACCGTGCTGGCCATGACGAAAGACGATCTGGCGAAGCTGAAAGAAGGGATGAAGAAGATGTAGGACGCCCAGCGATGTCTATGCACAATTCCGCCCCGATCCCGGCCCAGGCCGGGATCGGCTTGCGGTCTCATCATTTTCGCGAGATCCTGGACGCACCGCCTCCGGTCGCCTGGATGGAAACCCATCCGGAGAATTATTTCGGGGACGGGGGCGCGTCGCTTCGCGTGCTTGAGCGCATCAGAGCCCAATACCCGCTGAGCTTTCACGGGGTCGGCCTCTCGTTAGGCTCCACCGATCCGATCGACCATGCCCATCTCCGCAAACTGAACGTCTTGATCGATCGTTTCGAGCCGGCCTTCGTATCAGAACATTTGTCCTGGAGTTCCGTGGGTGGCCGGTTCTTCAACGATCTCTTGCCGCTCCCGTACACATCCGAAAGCCTGGACCATGTGTGCGCCAGGATCGACGAAGTCCAGACGATCTTGAAGCGGCCTCTGTTGATCGAGAATATCACGCGGTATCTGACCTGGCAGGACTCCACGGTGCCGGAGGGAGCCTTCATGGCCGAAGTCGTCAGAACAACTGGCTGCGGGATTCTGCTCGATCTTAACAACATCTATGTCAATGCCGTAAACTTTGGCCTGGATCCGATCGAGTTTCTGAGCGCAATTCCGGCCCAGGCCGTCTGGGAGATCCACCTGGCCGGCTTCGATCACTTCGGGCGAGCCTTGATCGATACCCATGGCCAGCCCGTCTGTCCGGAAGTCTGGGGCCTGTATCAGTGGGCGATCCACCGCTTTGGCCCGCGTCCGACCCTCATTGAGTGGGATACCAACCTCCCGCCGCTGTCGGTGCTGGTCGAACACGCCACACAGGCGGATGCCATCCTTGGAGGCTGCCATGCTGCAGCTTCGTGAAATCCAACAGGCGTTTGCCGATGGGATCATCAAGGGAACCTATCACGACGTGGCCGGTGCGATTCATCCAGGGGCTTCGGCCCTGCGAAGTGTCGCCCTCTACCGCCGCTTGATTCGGAATAACTATGTGCAGGCGTTGAAGATCACCTATCCGATCTTGTCTCGGTTCGTCGGTGCACGGTATTTTGGACTCGTTGCACGTGGCTATTTTAAAAAGTATCCCTCGAGCAGCGGCGATCTGTTTCTCTACGGGCGCCATCTGCCGGCGTTTCTCACCGTCGTACAGAGTCCTCCTCTGCTGGCCGAATTGGCACGATTGGAATGGGCCTGCCATGAGGTCTATCAGGCCGCCGACTCCCCGCCGCTCTCCCACGATCAACTTCAGACCCTCGCGTCGGCGGATCCTTCTCAGGTGACATTCCACCTGCATGCGGCCTCGCGGCTCCTGTCCTTTCCCTTCCCGGTCCATCGAGTCTGGCTGGCTCTGCAACCGGAAACTCCAACAGACGAAGTCGTCGACCTACCGCTTCCGGAGCAGGAGACCTGCGTCGTCGTCACGCGAGGCGACGGGAAGGTCCAGGTCACGCCCCTGGCCAGGACGGACTACCTATTGCTTGAGACTATGTCGCAAGGAGTCGATGCGGCGGCGGTTGAGCGGATCGCGATCGAGGCCGAGCCCGAATTCGATTTCCCGAGATTCTTGGCTACCGTTCTGAATCTAGGGGTGATCAGCGGTGTTTTCGTAGAGAACGGCCCATGACACAGGCTGTCGGCGTTCTGAAGCGTGCGGGGTCTGTCGTCGCCTCCGGCTACCGTCGGTTTGTTCGCGTTCTGGAGTGGCTGATTCCGGTCTTCGACCTCTCCGTCCGCCTGTACCTGGCGCATATCTTCTGGACAGGGGGCATGGTCAAACTCTCCAGTTGGATCTCAACGGTAATGCTCTTTACCATGATCTACGATGTGCCCCTGTTGTCGCCAGAACACGCCGCATATCTGGCCACCACCATCGAGTTAGGCGGGTCGGTCCTGCTGGCGATCGGCTTGGGCGGACGATGGGCGGCCCTATCGCTGTTCGGACTCAATATCGTGGCAACGATGTCATATGGACAGTTGTCTGAAGCCGCGCTGCAAGAGGCGTTCTATTGGGGCATTCTCTTCCTCTACTTCGTCCTGCACGGACCTGGATTGCTCTCCGTCGACACCCTCTTACGTTATCTATATCGCCGAAGGCAAGCGACCGGCGGTGCTGAAGAGGGAGTGTCTGTACGGGCCGCCTTTCCTTGAAAGTAGTACAGAGCTGGAGTGGTGGTGAGGGCCATAGTGTTTGACGTGATACTCAGGGTTGGATCTCTCCCCTGACCGAGGCGAGAGACACTGCAACGACCTGTCGTGTTACTCAGGACTCTTCTTGAACACAATATCCCCATAGTAAGCCTCGGCGGACTCACCGGTATTGTCCGTATCCGTCATGATCGCCACGCCGGAAATCACCGGCGGATCTTCGCCGAAGGTCCGCTGGTAGTCTTCGTAGACATTGCGTTCCTCAGTGATCCAGGTATTGAGCTTGGTCGAGCCGCTTTCGACCACGATCATGTGGACCTGATCCGTGTAGGGATTCGGTACAGTAGTCCCCACTGGTGCCTGACTCTCCCAGAGATAGTTGATGGCGCCAAGCGGTGGATATTGACCATAGATGAGTTTGGCTGCTTCGTACTTCGCCTTCCCGAAGAAGCCGACCTTCTGGCTGTCGTATTGGAAGCTGACATAGATGCGGGCAGGATAATCATCCCCTTCTTTCTTGGCTACATCGCCGGCCCTCAAGATATTCGAGACCTTCCACTGCCATTGAATGATCGGATACTCTTTGGGATCGATGCGGATTTCTCGGGTCAGGCCGGATGAGGAAGCCTGGCTCGCCGCTTTGACGACGATACGCCCGCCATCTTTCACCAGGCTGTAGTGCGTGTGCTGGGGAATCTTGGGGAAGGTGAGCGGCTTCCAGCCGTTGGGCCAAGGTCCATCTGGAGTCGCCGCAGAAAATACGCCGACCTCAATGGTCCCTGGAGATTCGGCTTGTGACCGGTTTGGCTCGCCGAGGTGTGCCACGACGAGAAAGAAAAACGCGATGCTGACGATCGAGGGGAACATACGTGGTGCCATGCTCTGTCTCCTTTGAAATCACTGTGCAGAACCATCTCCGTTGAAGACGAGCCTCTCTATCGCCTCATCCACGCAAACAACTTCATCAAGAGATTCTTCGTCCGTGGTGTGAAATGCGCCTTGCGCCACAGGTTCACGACTTTTTTATTGACCTCGGCCTGTGTCGGATAGGGATGGATCGTGCCGGCGATGGTCTTCGCGCCGCCGCCAGCTTTCATCGCCACGGAAAACTCGCTGATCATCTCGCCGGCATGGGCCGCGACAATCGTGGCGCCCACAATCTTGTCCGTGCCCTTCTGAATGTGGATTCTCGCGAACCCTTCGTCGTCTCCGTCGAGGATCGCCCGATCGACCTCATCGAGCGTATACGTGTAGGTTTCGACCTCGATCCCTTTTTCCTTGGCCTCCTTCTCGTACATCCCAACATGCGCGATTTCCGGCGCTGTGAAGGTACACCAGGGCATGATGAGGGATTCGACGCTGGCATAGCCGATGCCGAATGGATGGGGGAAGAGCGCATTCTGAATGACGATCTGCGCCATGGCGTCGGCCGCGTGGGTGAATTTATAGCGCGAGCAAATATCGCCTGCGGCAAAAATCTTGGGATTGGCCGTCTGCAGTCGCGCGTTCACCTTGATTCCGTTCTTGTCATACTCGACACCGACCGTTTCCAATCCGATGCCCTCGACATTCGGGGTGCGGCCCACGCCGACCAGAATCTCATCGACCGTCACCTCGTACTGCTGGCCATGCGAATCGACCGTGAGCCGCTTGCCGCCACTGGTCTTTTCTACTCGCAAGTCTTTCCCACAGCAGAGCAGTTTTACCCCGTCGCGCAGCATCTGCTGTTCGACAATGTCGGCTGCGTCGCGGTCTTCGTTCGGCAAAATGCCGTGACTCGATTCAATGAGGGAAACCTGGCTCCCGAAGCGGGTAAACGACTGTGCTAACTCGCAGCCAATCGGCCCGGCGCCGATCACGCCGATGCGCGGCGGTAGTTCCGTGAGCGAGAACACCGTTTCGTTGGTGAGATAGCCCGCCTCGTTCAAGCCCGGTGTTGGAGGCACCGCTGCCCGTGCTCCGGTGCAGATCGCCGCCTTCGTAAAGGTGAGGGTACGATTACCGGACGGCCCTTCGACCTGAATGGTCTCGGCGCTGGTAAAGCGTCCGCTGCCGATGTAGACGTCCACGCCCAACGTCGTATAGCGATGCGCTGAATCGTTGTGGCTGATCTGCGCCCGCAGTTTTCTCATGCGCGCCATGACCGCGCCAAAGTCGTACGTCACGCCGGGAGGAATATGCAGGCCGAACTCCTCGGCATGGCGCATATCGGCCCAGGCCCTCGCCGCGCGAATGATGCCTTTCGACGGCACACAGCCGACATTCAAACAGTCGCCACCCATCAGATGTTTTTCGATCAAGGCCACGGTGGCCCCCAGACTCGCGGCAATGACGGCCGTGATCAAGCCCGCTGTCCCAGCCCCAATCACCACAATGTTGTAGCGGCCGGACGGTTCGGGATTGGCCCAGGTCGAGGGATGCACGTTCTCTGTGAGGATACGATTGTGCTCATCATCCGGTAGGACCAGGCTCTCTTCATATTGATTCATCTCGACGAAACTCCCTGGCGATTGTTCGAGCATAGCGCCGCTCCCTTTTTTCTTCCACGTTTCAGACTTCATGTTTCACGGGGCTTTGTGTCATGCCTATTTTGCCGTGAATTTCTTGTAGACGATCGGCACCAGCGCCAAGAGTCCCAACAGCACGAAGGCCACAATGACATTGGGAGAGGCGATTTCTTTCAACGAGTTGATCGTTCCCAGTTGCCGCCCCGCATAGGCATAGACGAATGAGCCGGGAATGATGCCGAGCGCCGTGGCGGCGACGTAGTTGGCGACGTTCATTCGCGTCAGGCCGGAGACCAGATTGACCACAAAGAACGGAAAGAGTGGAATCAGCCGGAGCGTCAGGAGATAACTAAAGGCATTGTTCGTAAAGCCCTGCTGAACTGGTCCCGGCAACTTTCCAAACTTCCGTTCTACCCAATCCCGTAACAGATAGCGCGCAGCGAGAAACGCAAGCGTCGCTCCAATCGTCGCGCCAAGATTAACGAATAGCGTGCCGAACAGGCTCCCGAACAGAAATCCACCGGCCAGGGTCAGAATCACCGCGCCGGGGAGCGATAAGCCTGTCACGACGATATAGGCGAGAACGAAAAGCGCGACCGACGCGGCATAGTTGGCCTCGGTGAAGGCCAGCAGATGATCGCGGTTTTCTTTCAAAGCATCAAGCGACAGAAACCGACCGAGGTCGAAATAGAAAAAGGCTCCAATGGCCACCGTCATCACCGCGGCGATGATGATTTTCACGGTACGCGTCCCACGCGTCGGCTCGGACGACAGCGTTCCCGGATTAGATGGTTGTGTCGGATGTACCATCTCGCAGGTGCCTGGATGTTTAACCGCACACTGTGTGTCCATCAGGAAGCTCCTTTCGGTTCGCGAATTACGCGTGGTATCTGTTTTGGTTCGGATCGGTCTTACCGGACAAACATTCTCTCGTCATGGCTACACAGTAGATCAATTCCGGATTGGAATCTGTGAGCCAGGTCACATTGCGCTCCGTGTGAGGGCGGCGGGAGGGATGGCGTCTGTTATGGAGCTGGATTCCCACTATTCAGCGAGAGTTTTGTAAGTTAGCGTACAAGCTGAGCATTTACTGGGACAGCCCCTGCCTTGGCTCATGAGGCATTGAAAAGCAGGCAGAGGGTTGGTCTCTACGGTGGGCTTGGGTCGATAGTTGATTCGTGCTCCGATCTATTTATGACACTGTCAGTCTATCCCCGCGATTAGCAAAAGAGAATTGATGGCAGCTGTCAGAGGCCAAGGTCCGAAAGGCTCGGGTGATCGTCGGGACGCCGGCCCAGCGGCCAATGGTATTTACGGTCCGCTTCCTTGATCGGCAAGTCGTTGATGCTTGCGATGCGTCGTCGCATGAGACCGTGCTCGTCGAACTCCCAATTCTCATTGCCATAGGCGCGGAACCAGTTGCCTGTGTCATCGTGCCATTCGTAGGCAAAACGTACCGCGATCCGTTCTTCGTGAAATGCCCACAGCTCTTTGATGAGGCGGTAGTCCAGTTCTTTCGACCATTTGCGCTGAAGGAACTGCACGATCATCTCACGCCCCGAGAAGAATTCAGCGCGGTTGCGCCACGCACTGTCAACGGTATAGGCGAGCGACACGCGCTCTGGCTCGCGCGTGTTCCACGCGTCTTCAGCCATGCGTACCTTCTGCGTCGCAGTCTCGTGAGTGAATGGCGGAAGGGGAGGACGGTTGTGCGGGTTTGTTGTCATCTCATCGTCTTTCGTTTGTCGGGCCACTTCTGAATCTACTGAGGAGGCCGGGCGTACTCCCTAACCGGACATTTTGCGCCATCGCTGATCGACCTTCAACCGACTTGACCGGGTATCACCAAATCTGTACAACTTTCATGGTGTGAACTCCTTTAATAAAAATAGCGGGGGCGGCCTTCTCATGTCGAAAGCCATCATGATTTCACTGTAAGAAGCTGGGCCTCGAGCTCGGCAATTCTTGTTTTCAACGGACCCACAAGCTCGTTGACCTCTTCTGCCGAGTACCGTGGGGTGATGTACTTCGGACAATTCCAGTCGAATGAGACGACGTCGATGAAGACCAGCCGTTCCACACTTGACCGCATCTTTGGATCGGCGAGCTGCGCAACAAGTTCTGGATGAGCACGGGCATCCTCGAGACGAGCATGACCAAGAATCTTCAGCCGCTCGCGATTTTTGTAGTCCATGAGAAACAGCGCCATGCGGTCGTTCACTGAAACGTTGCCGGTCGTGAGTAGCTGTCGATTCCCCTTGTAGTCGGCGAAGGCCAGCGTCGTCTCGTTGACCACCCGCAAAAATCCTGAGGGCCCGCCGCGATGCTGAATATACGGCCACCCGCTTTCGCTGATTGAACCGAGGTAGAAGCTGTCCCGATCCGCGATAAACTCGGCTTCTGCCTGGCTTAGTGGATCTCGTTCAGGAGCGCCTACGACTTTACCCGCGTTTCCGTAGTACTGTTTCTGAGCATGGTACACCGCATCTGTAAACGTCAGATCGAGATATTTCGTTGCCATTGTGTCTCCTATTTGTCTTCCGCTCAGCAATTCTCAGGAGACGGCCTCGGCCGTCTCCTGAGAATTGACTCAAAACACGACCGTATTCCATCCCTCCACGATGTAACGACGGAGGCTCAAGAGTCCCGCGGTTCCGGCCAACGCATGGTCCTTCACGATCGGCACCCCGCACGACTTGACACTTTCCGTCGCCCCAAAGACCTCCGCACAGCCACATGAGGCGCCTTGCACCACATCGCGAATCGCGCTGTAGAGGCCATTGGCCGGATGCGAGAGCTTGGTAAGCTCGCCGGGCCAACGCGTACCGGCACCATTGAAGACGACAGCGACTTCGTCGCCTTTCTGTTTACATTCGGATGCGAGGGCCAGCGCGTTAAAGACTCGCCCAAGCGCTTCCTCTGAACCACTCTTCGGATCGGACATAATAATGACGGCAGTTTTCATGGGTTCTCCTTGAATAGAATGATTTCTTCAATTGTGGATATGTGTTCAGCCTGCTCCCGGATCCTTAGAGATCCGACGCATTCCTGTCTTTGATCTCACCCCAGCTCTTCTCCGCTTTTACGATGTAGCCAGGAATGTCCTTCTCCCACTTCTGTTGAATTCCTTTATCCAGATTCAGGTAGAGCTTGCCTCCTACGATCTTCCAAATCTCAGGATCGGCCACAAACTTTTTGCCTAAGGCCACGCCGTACGCGCAATACCCGCCGTAGACCGGCAGATACCTCTCTGGATTATTTTTGAAAAGCGTCTTGTGCTCGTCATTAGCAAAGACGTAGGTCAAGCCATTCTGTACCGTAACGTGAAAGCCGCTCCCTCTCACGGCCTTCCCGTCGGTAAAGTAGGCGACGGGATCATAGCCGCTGAGACCCGGGGTGCTGATCGCCACATCGTTGGCAAAGGCTGTAGCCACTGATCCCAGGAGAATCAGCGCGGCAAGTTGAATTATCTGTTTCAGTTTCATGGAACTCCTCCTGGTTAATTTGTTGCTCTGCTATCTTCGTTGCGATGGCCATCGCACTCATGCCTATCGCAAAGCCGATGCCACGTGCCATGGCGATGAGTGAAATGAGATAAACTCCTGGCGAGACAGGGGGTTGCCGAACGATTCGCGGCAAGATGGATGAGAACGAAATAGAGATGCCTCCACGAGATGTCGTGGCGCTAAGATATGTCGTGGGAATGAAGGGGTTGGAGTCGTCGCTACGCCGTCGAACGGAATTTCTTGATTCCCAGCTTCTGGATGCGTGACCGGAGCGTGTTGGGGTGGAGCCCCAGCCGGGCAGCTGCGCCCTGTTTTCCTTCGATGACCCAACTCATGTCCTGGAGGACGCGGAGGATGTGGGTTCGCTCGACTTCTTCCAGGGAATCGGCGACCGGCATTAGCGGTGCTGAGTTCCCAAGAAGCAGCACGTCGTCGATCTGAAGCATTGACCCCTTCGCGAGGATCGTGGCCCGTTCGATGACATTTTCTAGCTCCCGAATGTTGCCGGGCCAGGCATACTTCGTGAGCCGTTCCATGGTTGCTTGAGACACCCCGTCGACCTTCTTGCCTATCTTGCTTGAGAACTTGATGGCAAATCGATTGACCAAGAGCGGGATATCCGACGCCCGAGCAGACAGAGGCGGCACTTCGATCGGGAACACGTTCAGCCGGTACAGAAGATCGGCCCGGAAGGAGCCGGCCTTCACTGCCGCATGAAGATCACGATTCGTGGCAGCAATGACCCGCACATCGACTTTGGTGGAATGGCTACTGCCGACCCGCTCGACCTCCCGCTCCTGCAACACCCGTAGGAGCTTGACCTGCGCATCCAGCGGCAACTCCCCGACTTCGTCCAGAAAGATTGTCCCGCCGTCCGCCAACTCAAATCGTCCGATGCGGCGCTGTAATGCCCCGGTGAACGATCCCTTCTCATGTCCGAAGAGTTCGCTCTCGACCAGATTCGCGGGAATCGCTCCGCAGTTGACCTTCACGAGCGAGCGGGCTCTGCGCGGGCTCAGGTGGTGAATGGCTCTCGCCATCAGCTCCTTACCGGTCCCAGTGTCCCCCCGGATGAGGACTGTCGAATCCGTGGGCGCCACCTGTTCGATCTGTCGGAGCACGGACTTGATGCTCTGACTCTCGCCGACGATCTCCTCAAAATTGTGATCGAGCTTGATCTCTTCACGAAGGTAAAGGTTCTCGGCCTCGAGCCGATTCTTGAGCTGTGCGACCTCCGTAAAGAGTTGCGCGTTCTTGATCGCAATGGCTGCTCCGTTGGCAAAGACTGCCAACCGCTCGAACTCCTCTTCGCTCAGCGGCCGTCGCCCGAACATCGCAATCACGCCGAGCAGCTCCCAGCGGAACTTCAGCGGATAGCCGGCAAAAGAGCGGAGCCCGTTGTCTTTCATCCACTGTTTGTTCGGCAGTCGGTCGTCGCCAAGCACGTCGTTCGTATACATCGATCCGAAGCCTTGGGCGATCTTTCCGATCTTGAGCGCCCCCAGAGGAATGCGGCGATACTCCCCATTGAGATTGGCATAGAGCCCGGCGCTCGCCTCAAGGTGTAGACAGCGATTCCGATTCGTACAGTCGGCAGCTTTATAACAGCCGGCGCAGAGGTCGCCAGGACCCAAGAGCCAAATACGGGCGAAGGCGCCATCCAGTTCGTCGACCAGTCCTTGCGTGATGGTGGTAAGCACCACCTGAAGATCCAGGCTCGACGCCATCTGGAGCGTGATCCGCTCCAACACGCCGTGAGATCGGGGGGAAGGAACCGAAGAAGGAGAACTGTCCATCGTGTTTTTTCCGAGTCGGCTCTCGTCCGGCTCGGAGGACGATAAGCACCTTGCAGAGGATTGTCAATTAGCTGAACTGAATCGAATCGATCGCGCGTATGCACGCACGGGCCAATCGGTTGCGATTCGATGTGCCACTGAAAGCTGCGCTCGCGACGATTGCATGCGCTTTTTTGACGTCGACTGTACCATGGGACGGACGATGCCCGATGGATCATCCCTACAATCAGAGGAGGACTAGCATGATCCCAACGTCATCTACTTGAGTCACGGCAGTATTGATGGGCCTCATGATCGATGGGGGATCGTGAGGATGACATGGTTCAGGAGCGTGTGGCGCTCATAGCTCAACAGATACAGGTGCAAACGGGAAGGATCGTCGGCGTCCCAGTGGAAGAGCGGTCCATCGACGCCGATGGCATGATGGTCGAGCCAGCGGCTCTTCGCATCCAGATGAAATCCATAAAAGGCCCGTTGCGTCGGGGGATTCTCAACCACCGTGTCATACGCCTCGAAGAAGCTGGGATTGCCGATGCCGAGCGGGACTTGCCAGCCACGGTCGTAGTGGTCTGGAGACGCGACCGGAATGGCAGCCCCATCAAGCCCACCGAGAATGAGACGAGTCATTTCCCCGGTCTTGGGACTGCGAAAGGCGAGTTCGACTTCGAAGAGCGGCTGAGATCCCCCGATGAGTTTCACCTGCCGCACCATTGCCCCGGTCAGCTCGGCGAGATAGTGCAGTTGTGTCTCTCTCGGGTGAGCACGGGAGTAGCGTCCAGGCGGGATGAAGCTGGCGAACCGCACCGGCTGGTTGTACCAATCGCGATAGGTGGCTGCGACAGGTGTCAGGATGTTCTCGCGCTTCTGGACTTGCTCTCCTTTCATCGCGACAGGTTCATCCCAGCGCACCATCGTTTGGACTGGCCATTCCTGTTCGACGGTTCGGAATCGATCCAGCCGAATCGGCGTCCCGGACGGATCAACCCAATGTTCCAGCGACCACCAGTAGGACCAATAGGACAGGCCGTTCACCTGTTCGAACACCTGTTTGTAGAGTCCGAGCGGGAACGTAAACCAGAGGTGCTCGTACACTCGCTCTTCACCATTTTCCGTGGTGAAGAGCAGAAGTTCCCACAAGCCCGCGTTCAAACAATTGCGGGCGAGATCCACGCGGGTCAGGGTTCGTTGTTCGAACCCGTCCCCGCCTTCGCGTACGTCAAGATGGGTTGAGGTTCGAGCGAATCGAATCTGTTGCCGGTTCCATTCGCGGTCGATCAAACCGATCTTCGTCAAATCCGGATCGCTCTTGGCCCAAGGGGGAACTGCCGCGACGAAGTGCGCGAGATCTACATCGGTGAATTCTATTGCCGCCGCCTGCGGCGCAGCGGGTTCCAGAAGGAAGCGAAATTGAGTATCACCGAGTCGCTGAATGATGAGTTGCCGATGTGGATAGGCGCCGAAGACGGAGCTTGTGTTCTCAGGATTTTCGGGGTACTCGTCCCTCGCGAATGCGACAAGGGCAATGGCCTGCCGAGGTCGGTCATCGTAACGATTGGCAAACCAGGCAAGGCCAGCGATGAAGAGGAGCGTAAGAAACGTGAGGGACGCGAAAACTGCTCGTTTCTTGAACTTATGAGCCTGTGTGGACACGGCCTTCGTGCTTCCTGGAAGAGAGGGTTGAATCAGCGTGCGGTCAGCTTCGCCGACTATATCGGAATGGAAGCCTTCGCCGCTATCATCAACGATATGGGACGCCTCATAGAGGAGTGGCTATTGTGGTCGAGGTGCCAGGTGGTCTGGGTTAATTCTCTTCGCGGCGGAGGGGGGACAGGGGATGGATAGGCGCTCACATCTACCCGCAATGTCTCTCTGACATATTCTGACAGGTCGCCTCTATTGCCTTGAAGTAGACAAGCGAGTAGTCTTCAGATTCCACGCGAGAGTTGGCTCTATGGACCGTCCGCAAGCCGCCCCTAACAAACTGTGGTTCCTGAAGAACATTCGACTGTTTGAAGGCATTTCTCCATCGGATATGCAGGAGATGGAGAAGATTACTCGCATGGAGGAGATCAAGAAGCGGCAGCCCTTGTATCTTACGGGCGACCCGAGCCTCAATGTGTACCTTCTCAAACGCGGGCGCGTCAAAATTGCCAACACGGCACCCAGCGGGAAAGAAGTCACCTTCGACATCGTAGAGCCGGGAGAAGTGTTCGGAGAACTGGATGTGCTGGAAGATGCCCCACGTTCGACCTCAGCCGAAGCCCTCGATGACGCGCTCATTTGTTTGATTCCACGGAGGGATTTCGATCAATACTTGGCCATGCATCCTATCGTGATGTTCAAGTTGACCAAGCTGATCGGCCTGCGGCTCAAAAAAATCCAGAGCCGTGTCGAAGATTTGGTCTTCCGAGACGTACCAGCTCGACTGGCTCACCTGCTCTCAGAGTTGAGCAAGACCGAAGGCGTCGCGGACAAACAGGGGATTCGACTTAAAGTGAAGTTGACCCATCAAGAAATGGCCAACCTGATCGGCTGTAGCCGTGAAACCGTGAGCACCACTATGGGGCAGTTCCGGGACGATGGCCTCATTCAGATGGATGGCCGGACGATCACCATCGTGAACGAGAAGGGGCTGTCCAAGCTCCTTGGTTGATACCGAGTTGCCTGGGCTGCGCTCGTCCTAGCCCACATGTCTTTTCCTGCCGTTAGCACATCATGCTTTCGTCATCAGCGCACAGTCAGTCACGCAGTGCTTGCTACAGATGCCATGAGGCTATCCTTTGGCCGTCGCGCGCTTTCCATGATGCCGTTCGAGCACCTGCCGTTCTGCCTCGGCCCAGTGCTCGGGGTCGCGGCCATGCTCGTAGCCGCACTCGCAATAGAGCTGATAGGCCAGCTGCTGGATCTCTGCTTGTAACGGTTCCGGGGGCGAATGCTCCGGCTCGGCTAGTTGAGTCCCGCGTTTGTTGTCAAGTTTCTTCGTCATGGCATCCTCCGTTGTGTCAACAGAGATTCAGGGAATCTGCCCACCTCGTGGCAACGGTCCGCCACATGAGGAACAAGGGACGGCGGACGTTGTCGCTATGGCTTTAGGTGAAACGGCGACCGGAGTGCCTCCTCGGATGAGCTGGACCCACCGTGCTGTTGGGTATCGGACCACCAATTTTGGAAGAAGCAGTAGCAAGGCCACCATGGCAATACCGAGGACGATCAACACCCATTCTCCTGATACCACTTGGCTCCCGGCGTAGGTGAGCAGAAAGGTGGGGGCGATCATCCCCAGCAAGGTCGCCACTGCAAATGCTCGAAGTGACATGTTGGTCAGTCCAGCTCCATAACTGACGAGGTCGAAGGAAAAGATCGGGAGCAGGCGAGACACGAAGACAAAGATAGCCAAGTGCCGGTCTGAGCAACGTTCACAAAAAGAGATGTCCGTCCTGAGAATTCTGGTCAGAGCGGCTTGTCCAAGAGACCGGCCTATCAGAAAGCTGAGGACGGCTCCGATTTCCGCGCCGATGACGGCATAGGTGGTTCCCAACGTCACGCCGAATGTCGCTCCTGCCGCCAAATCCAGTGGGAGGCTTGGGATGGGACTGATGATGACGGCCGTTGCCATGAGCAGCATAAACAGGATCGGCCCGAAGGGGCCGGCTGCGCGCAGCCGGTCGGCGATCCGGTCCGGATGCAGCAGCTCCCCGACATCGAGCCAATGCATGGCAGCGTAGACACTCATGACCAAGGCGAGCAGGGCTCCAAGTTTGATCCAGGGAGATTTCTTCGTCATTCGTACAGTTTTCCCGCGTCAGAACACTCTAGGAGTGAAAAACGATAACCCAACGTAGGGCAGCACCCCATTGATGCCGGTATTCCGTTCGCCTAGGTCGGCATTGGAGATATGGTGGTATCGCACGCCCATGGTCCAGGGGATCCGGTCCGTCACAAAGTAGTGTACGCCGGGACCGGTCTCCAACACGAACTCGAACTGCGTGCTCTGTTCTGGAATCCGTGGAGCGAGATTGGTCCAAATCATCCCGGCGCCGGCGTCCCAGAAAGGCATCCATCGCCCGAATGAGAGAAAATTGTATTTCAGTACGAACGATCCTCCTGCGGCCTCGGCTGCAAACGGTTTGGTAAATCGAGCGAACACGGGTTCCAGCAACAGCTCGACATTGCCCTGATACCACTCGGATCCCAGGGGATCAGTCAGCACTATTCCGATGCGCGGAAGCACAAAGACCGCAGCCCGGTTGGCCGATGTACCAGCGCCGACTGCCGTGGTGGCCTGGGCGTATCCTGTCACGAGACCGACTTCAATGGTGCCCCGCGTCATCCTGTCGCGGGCATCGAAGAAAGGTTCAGCCGTGGCATTGCTTCCACTCATGCACGCCGCGCAAAAACATATCGACACGAAGAGTGCCAGATACACGTGATGGCGTCGTCTCCGTGTCAGGCCTCCAGAAAGTTTCTGTATCGCATGGTTCTCCAACATTCCTGCCATTCGCATAGCGTTGCATCTGGACCTTTCTATCCGTCATTGGATGCTGCGCATTCTGCACGATCTCGGCCAGACACATCTGTCATCCAGCTCACATGACTTGGAGTTATTCAGCACGGCTAGGATTGGCGAGCGCGTCGTACGAGGGCGATGAATACTGAGCTGGCCCGTGAGAGGATTGAAGGAGAACCACGATCAGCACGACCGGGTATCGGACAGCGTTCCCAAGGAGGCGACGCCAACACGACGTAGCCACGCTACTTTTTCACCAGAAAGGGTTGAACCGCGTACGGCGGCGACGGGTATTTATCTGCAGGTCAGCGGCACCCAGAAATCCTTTGCGAACGGACTGACGTGAGACAATCCCAGACGGCGATAGGTCTGCTCGGGAATTCCAATGTCGGCAAGAAAGAGCTGTCCTGTTCGCTGAGGCAGCAGGCCTGTTTTGGGGAGAGCTAGAGTCATTGTCCAATGGGGCTGAATACAGTCTCCGGGCATGCCACCAGTTGTGGCGTCCAATCCGGACGGAACGTCGAGCGCCAGAATCGACACTCCTGTGCCGTTTGCCCACCGAATCAACTCAGCGATCGGACTTCTTGGAATAGAACAGAGTCCATAGCCGATCAGGCCGTCGAGGATCAGATCGACCGGTTCCGCGCTCAAGGCAGCGGCTGCGACTTCTCTGCCGCTCGTCGACCGGAAAACCTTTCGCTGAAACGCCGGAACTTCTTTAAGATCGTCAGGCTCTGCGGCACAGAGTCTGACGTCGACCCCTCGATTGGCCAGGTGGCGAGCGGCACAGATTCCCCCTCCGCCATTCCCGCCGCCGCCGGCCAGTACCAGGATTCTCGCGGTGGCCCACGCGTCGCCAAGCATCGCTATGGCGAGCAGTGCCAGATTGCGTCCGGCGTTCTCCATCATCTGAAAGAGATTCGGTCCGGTTTCCTCGGTCGCGATGCGATCCAGCTCTCTCATTTGCTCTGCCGTCACGGAAGGAATTTCTACCCCGCCTTGCGTGAAGAATCGCACCGGAGTTTCAGTGATTTGTCGAGTAGTAGCCTTGCGTTCCATCGGTATGTCCGCTTAAAAGAAGGTAAAGCCGAGATTACTCCTGGCTGGCGCATAGCGGAAATTGAGCGTGACGCCTTCTCGGTACTCCACAAGGGCGCCTGGCTGAGAGACGGCGCAACCAAGCGTCGCCGTAGGCAATATCGCCACACTCCTTGCACGCATGCGAATCATACCTCTCCCTCCACAACTCAGCCTTCGTTGCACCGGGAAGTAGTTGTCATGGACATTCCCACCATTCATGTTGCCCCACCGACAGACTGCTATCGCGAGCTGGGATCTCCTCGCGTGAGATGGCCTGACCTCAGCGGCAGGTCGTCATGCCCCGCATCAGTAGCCATGTCGCCGTCAGTGCGAAACTCGTGATCCCTATGAGGCCACTCCAGAACGCTAAAAAGAGGAGCAGAATATACCCGCCGAGCGTGCCTGCCCCCATGCGGGAGCAGGAGATAGGCATCCATCCCAAGGCCGATCACCGGCATGATCGCGGAAAGTTTCATGAACGTCCACGCATTCCATTTGGACAAACATTTCCACTGCATCTCGTGTGTCATGACGTGCTCCCTTCCATCGGCACCATGTAGAGTTTCCTTCCAATCGATATCGGTATCATTGGGAGAGCCTATGATTCGTCTTGACGGTCTTTCACCCCGAACCGGCGATAGAGTGGCACAGGGTCGCATCACTGCGCTGTAAGATAGCTGACAGTCTCAGATATTCAGCAGGGCACTCTCGAAACTGGGGGTTGATTGTGTGATCCAGCATGTGGTGTGCGGGCAAATGAGCAGATTGGGCGAACAGTAAATGTGAACTGTGTCGATGTGCGGTCGGCAATCAAGAGCCCTGAAGACTTGGGTATCCGGATGGAAGATGTACCAGGCGAACCAGAAGGCCATCACGGAGGGCAGTGGCTTCTCATCGGCGTGAGCAAAGGAGGCACCAAGGGTTTTAGAAGATATAGGCTGCACCGATTCCGGCAAAGAGACCGAGCACAAATGTGATGCCGAACATCTGGCTGATATCCATTTCGATACGATGACAGCGGCTTGGCGTGAGAGTTCGGCGCGGCTTGGTCCTGAGGCCGAGTTCACGGTCGGCGTTGAGAGGGTCGACACGCGAAGTCGATGAGTGACCGTGCTTATTGGCGGCCCGTCCTTTCGCATTCTTTCATTCTCTCTAGGAGCCAATTTTTCCTTGGTATCCCGACGGCTACAGTGCGGCCATTCATTACAATGGTTGGGAGGACGTAAAAGCCCAGTGCTTTGGCCTCGTGCCCCAACAATGGATGGATCGCGATGTGCCAGATAGGACAGTCCTGTTGCAATTCTTTCGCGAGCAAGAGGACGGACTGCTGCGACACGCAGCCATCGTGATAATATAAATCCATCTGCCTCATGACAGGACAGTACTCGATTGTGCCGGAATGATCTGTGAGCTAGCTCACAGGGAGAAGAAACCGGTCTGGAGAGAGTGGCGAGATCGGTCGGCATAGGGAGGGGGCAGAAGCGGCCACACGGGGAAGGGACTGCAGACTCACGCATCTTTTTGCCTTCGGCGAGCGGAGCGAGGAATCTCCAATGACATCTGCTCTCGCGTCCTGGCTCAGGGCCTCCGTCTTGCCTGCCACAACCAGCTATAGATCGCCAGATTCACCACCAACACCAGCACGCCGAGCACAACTTGAACGTCGTGCGTCAGCGCCTCAGGGTAGAGCATGGGAAGAAGGAATCGTAAAACGAAGTCTCCTTCGTAGGCAGCCTCCCCCGTTTGCGCGCGCAACCAATTCTCTAGCGGCGTGAGCGGACAGATCCAGCCGGTGAATTCGACAACCGCACCCCATATAGCTGCTGGAAGATGGAGCCGCATCACACGGGGCCAACGAAGGAGCAGCACGCCGCCACACACCACAAAAATGACGAAGGCCAAGTGGAGGATCATCACGAGGTCAGAGAGAATGAGGTAAAGCATGGCTGTGTCCTAGTGGAAGGGAAGGTGCGCGATCGGCTAGAAATACTAGTCACTCAGCCTATTGTTGGGAAGTTAACGAGGGGAAGGGGTATTGTTTCAAGTAGTGAAGTAACGCTTGCGTTCGTGTCGATCGCCCTATGGCTGTAAGATGATCGGCTGTATCGCTGAAAAGCTCTCTATCATACTGGTATTCCTGTGGAAGCCCGAGCGTCTGTAGTTGATGGGCTTGCAGCTGGGTCCTCAAGTTTTGCAAATGTGCGGACACGGTCTCTGAGGCGAGGTCCAGCTTGATATTCTTCATCGAAGGTGGCCACGCAATATATAGACTGATGTCACGATTCCTGCAGAACTTAGCAAATCGTCGAAATTCGTCCCACACACGTTCCGAATAAACAAAGGGCTTGGTGAGCCCGTAATCGGTGTCGACTACCAAAGATTTTCCACTCGTCACGGCATCCCCATGACGATCCAGGTTCAGGGCCGAGTATATAATTTCCGTACCTGAGAACGTGAGGACATGTTGGGCATGCCGATGTATCACTTCCTTAGGTGAGGAGAGACGGCGCTGGTCAAAAATTCCCACTCGCTCGCGAGAGACCTGTGCGATGGCCCCAGCAACGAGGCGGTGCATGGGAACGGACAGGATGAACCGAATTTTCTCAGGTGTCGGCAACCTCCAGAAAAAGGCCGTATCCCACGTCATCATTTGGTTAGTGAACCAGAGGGAGTACGGGTTCACTCGTGTGTACCGGTAGTATTCAATAGACAGCAAGACGTGATCATGCGGCTGGAGATACTGTTGGGCTTCTTGAACTAGATGCTCGAAAGAAAAGCCCGCATGTAGGGCTAAATTAATCGTTGGAATGCCCAGGGTGTGTTCGAGGAGCGCGGAATCAATTCCAAACAGTGTACTCGAACCGCCCAGAACTACGAGTTTCGGTTCCTTGATGGCAGCAATGAGGTTGTGTTTCACGATGGTCGATTCATACAGCCAATACTCGGCCTTCACCGGAGCCCCCAATTGATAAAAGAAGAGCGACAGATGCATGAGACCGAGAAGCAAGGCCGTAACAGCGGAGTATATGAGGTACTTGAATGGTGACATGGGCTAGAATTGTCGATAGATGAAGCTGCCCTTCTCGACGGAGATGGATGCGAGGAAGGCAGCGTAAAAGAGCAAACCGACCAAAATAGCTCGCCCGAATGCAAATCCTGTGGATTCATGCTGCTTGTGAGACTGGAGCCACTCCTGTGTATTGGGACTGTAGAACGTGATAATCGCGGAAGCCAGCAAGAGCATAATGGTCAGCGCCACATCAGAAAGCAGTAGGTCCATCGGGTAGATAATCCTCTCTGCGAAAGAGACGGCAACTCCCAAATCGTGAAAAATAGACCAGAGGAATTCATAGTTTGGCGAAGGTGTTTGAACGGCTTTAAGGAATGTTTTTATGCTCGCCTCGGGCGGCAACAGTCCATTAAAACCAACCAGTGATTTACATAGACGAACTCCTGACTTGCATTACCTACACGGAACCATCCCCAAGCCACCACGACACTGAGGAATGTGATCGTGCGGCCGAGAAGTGGTGGACAAGGAAAGTTCATCTTTGTCCAGATATGATTTGCAATCAAAAATATTCCGTGTAATGCGCCCCAGATGATAAATGTCCAATTGGCTCCGTGCCACAGTCCGCCGAGCACCATGGTGGCCAGAAGGTTTAAGTGTTGGCGAAAGATTCCTTTTCTATTCCCTCCCATCGGAATATACAGATAGTCGCGGAGGAACGTAGAAAAGGTGATGTGCCATCGCCGCCAGAAGTCGATGATGCTGGTTGCTTTGTAGGGGGAATTGAAGTTCTGAGGCAGGGAGATACCAAATGTCAGAGCGAGTCCGATTGCCATGTCTGTGTAACCGGAAAAGTCGAAATATAATTGGAAGGTATAGGAGAGAACTCCGATCCAAGCCTCAACGAAGCTTGGATCAGTTCCGGCAGCGATAGAGGCAAAAAGAGGGTCGACACCACGGCCTAAACTGTCAGCAAGCACGACCTTCTTGAACAATCCAAATGCAAAGACTGTTAGCCCTTCAGCGATGCCGGCTGCGCAGGAGTAGGACGTAATTGAAGTAGCGTGAAGTTGAGTGAGGAACTGTTTGTGGCGAACAATGGGACCAGCAATGAACTTTGGAAAGAATGTAATGAAGACACTATAGTGCAAGAACGAAGATCGCACTGAAGTGCCGTTATACACATCGACGAGATAGGCGATCTGGACAAACGTGAGAAACGATATTCCCAGTGGAATGTCTGTAGAGGTTGCGGCATAAGAGGTTTGTAGAACCGTGTTGACACTATCTACGAAGAACCAGAAATACTTGTAATAGCCGAGAGCGAAAACGTTGACGGCTATGCCTGCAGCAAGGGATAGAGATTTGAGTCTTGGCTTGGACCCGGGCACACGGCTCAGCCAGGCTCCGAGTGCGTAGTTGACACACAGGGATGCAGCGAGCACGGGCAGATGGGTGCTATCCCACCATCCATAGAGCAGAATCGAACAGAGAGAAAGCCAGCTGAAGGCCAGAGGTGCCGAGTACCTATGCCGTAGAAACCAATAACCAAGCAGGGTGATGGGGTAGAAGCCGAGGAAGAAGTCGCTCGAGGTAAATGACATTACTTCACAACAGGATGCAACGGGAGCGCGATGGTGTCACTCACGTACTTACAATTGGAGACAGCGATAGTGTACATGAAGGGAAGACTCTTGAGGTAGGAAAAGTAGGACGCGTTAGCGAAAGTGAAGGGTATTGGACAAGCAAAATTGACTATCGATCAACGAACCTAGAACAAACGTAGGGGAGAAGACGGATCGGCCAGAGCCGGATAGGTTAGGCGACCATGCTCGATTTTGGCGAATGAGGTGAGTTGATGCGGCTTTGCTTCCGTAGTAGAGATGATGTTTCGAACAATCCAGCCACGTGCGACTAGTGCATCGGCGATCAGCGAACGGTGGCAGCGCCAGGGGACAGCCTCGGCACACATCATCGCGCATGGGCTTTGTAGACCATGCTTCATGAGCCCCTCCAGCGCGTTGCAGAACTCTGCCGTCTGCATATAGTCGGCGTAGCCGCGGAAACTGGCGTTTCTCCACCCGTTGTTGATTGAATCCTTCCGAGTCTTTCGAAGACCCCCAAGCGCAGACATGTGGAGAAAGTCGAGATAGGCTTCCTTCAGGCTCTCGGACAACCTGTTCGTATTGAATTGCGGATTGTGCCGTGAGCGTGGAATCGTTCGGACGTCCACGAGGAGCTGGATCTCATGCGCGCGTAAGACATTGATGAACTCACCGATCAGACTGGTCGAATGACCGATGGTCCAGATTGTCGGTCGTGGAGGCATGGAGCAGTGTGGCATAGAGCGCTTGGAATCGCCACGGGCTGGGAGGAGTGAGAATTAATTCGGTGGCAATTTTTCTGGATCGACTTCGATTAGCCGCAGCCGGCCGTTGGCGATGTGCTCGGTTTTGTACAGGCGGTCGCCCAGCTGTATGGTTCCTACAAGGAGATTGCCGCTGATGACAAAGGTAAAGTCTCCCTTCGAGGGGGGCTTGAATGTGCCGCGGATGACAGCGGTATCGTTGCTGCGGGAGACCGTCGACATGACATCCAACTCATGGTTGGCGCGATCGAAGAGATCAATGGTGATCCTAGGATGGGGTCTGGCCCCGGCATCCTTCAATATTTGAAGGAGTGGAAGATCCAGTACGATTTCTCGATCTCTGAGCACCCACGGCCTTCGTGGCATCGGCGGCTGATTGGTGGCAGGAGGAGTCAGGACTGTCTGCCACAAGCTCTTTGGTGTCGCCCGCTCATCAGCCCATGCGATCTGGCCGAAGACACCGCCCAGTACCGCGGCGAGGAGAACATAGCTGAATTGGTAGACCACGGAGTCGCCTTCTTACATATGACGTAACGGTCGTTCGCCTCATTATTATAGAGAGGAGTGCGGCTCGGCGCGATCATAAAAAAATAAAAAGGCATCGATCGTGCCAGCGCCTTTCCGATCAAGGGAATGCAAAGGGGAATTCATTGTTGTGCGGCCTGAGAGGCCCACGTGGTGAGGTCGTCAGCAGCTTCCAAGACCTCGACCGGAACCTCGTAATAATTCTTGAGTGTCTGTCTGGATGTGGGTTTGAAGGGGTTCATCCCTCGGTCGCGGTAGCGAGGTGCGGTCATCCGATCAGTTTTGAAGTAGAGGCGGCCCTTGTGGATGATGCCGAAGAAGGTGTTGCGTTGGTACAGGCCGTATCCGCCGAACATCGCGCGGCAGGTGACGCCGGGCAGATCGGCCAGCTGATCCAGCACATAATCTTTGAACCCATCGTGCGTGGTTGCCATCGGCGCATCAGAGCGGTTTGCGTGCCGCGACCATCCGGACGGCGATGGGGAAGGTGATTCTGTTGCCATGCTGGTATTGGGTCGCAGCCTGGGTAATGAGGCGTTTCACTTCTTGTACCTGAGGTGTTGAGAGTGTGGCCATGAGATTCTGGACCGGCGCCGCAATTTCCATGAGGCTCGTATAGTATTCTTCGGCTGAGGTGTAGGACCATTCCGCGAGAAATTCCTGGTCTGTCACATCGATCAATCCAGCCTGTTGGAACATCCCGGCGAGATCGCCCGGCTTGGCGAGACGAAAGATGCCTGGAGCAGTGGGGTCTGGCGGAGGCAGTTCGACCACTTTCTTGATCGCTTCCATTGAGAGGCTGATTGAAGGATTCTTATCGCGCTCAGACCAGACAGCCGCCGCGATCCACCCTCCGGGCCTTAGCACGCGTTCGATTTCAGCGGCGGCCTTCGGAATCTCTGGAAGAAACATCAGGCAGAAGCGGCTGGTCACTGCATCGAACGAGCTCGCCTCAAACGGCAGCGCAGTCACGTCGCCCGTGCGGAACGTCACATTTGCGAGGCGTAGCGCTGTGGCCTTGCGTCGCGCGACGACCAGCATCTGCTCGGCGAGATCCAGCCCAATCATGCTTCCGTTCGGTCCAACGGTGTGAGCCCCAAGCAGCGCCGGGTACCCGGTACCGGATCCAAGATCGAGCGCCTGCATGCCGGATCGGAGCCGCGAGTCGGCGACCAGTCGGTGATTCAGAAACGCCATCTGTTCGTCGAAGAATCGATCCCACTTTTCCCAGCCTCCGGCGACACGGTTCCAGTCCTGCCGTTGACCTTCGATGATTTGTTGGGGTGTCTGTTGCATCATGTCTTTTCCCTATTCAGTGTTTCGTGCGCCGACGTGCCATGGCGTGAGTCGTTGCCTCAATGACCAAGGAACCTCTTGCGGTACACTACTTGAGCATCTGCAGCGTCTCGCGGAGTTCCCGCAGCTCTGTCGCAAACAAGTCTAAGTGTTGATCTCGTTGCGGTTGATCATTTTTGAATTTCCAGAGGCGCTTGAAAATTGCCCACAACTCTTTATTGTGTGTGACGGCCAGTGCATGGGCCGGTTGTTCGCGCGTCGCCTTTTCTACGCAGCACAAACGATCGTCGAAGGCGTGGAACTGATTGTGTAAGTCGTTCAGCGCCTGATCGTAGCCCTTACCGCTTTTGGCTGCCTTCGCGCTGGCTTCCATCATGTTCGTCAAATTGATTAAGGTCTGGACATGGTTGGGGTCTTTCGCTTGTTCCGCGAAATCCTTTGCATGCGGGTAAAATACATAGCTACAGCCGGATAGTCCGACTAGCAGTATTGAAAGTGCAAACAATCCAATCATCCGTTGCATAGGGACCTCCTTGTCATCGTGAATGCCGAGTTGAGATTGATAGTGAACCGTTCATTCGGCGAGGCGGTGAACGATACATTCTTATGGATTATGTTCACCATAGCGAGCTTGATCCTGATCAGACAAATAAGGTGAGGCTTCCCCGTGCGCTGATGTCCACACAGGAAAGCCTTACCGTGTAAAGATTTCCCTTAGACCGTAACAGTCACAGTCTTGATCGCCGCCTTCACCTGGGCCGCCATTTCCGGCGGGATCGTTTCCAGTTTATGGCACTGCTTGGCGTGGGTGGCTACCAATTGCATCAGTTCCGCATCCGTCTCAGCCCGCACCTGGAATCCGCAGCCGCCTGACGGTTGGACATCCAGACATCCGAGTTGCTTGTATTCTTTCGCTGCCATGATCCTCTCCTCCTGTATGGTTGGGGTGGACGTTATCGTTTCTACTTCTCCCGGGCAAATTCAAACTGATGCGGCACCTCCTTTCCATCCTTGTTAAGGATCCACTCCTGGGTGAAATGATCCTGATCCTGGAAAGTAAACGAAACCTTGTGCATGTGCGGGTCTGTTGGCTGGGCGAGATTGGTGATGTCGATGAAGTTGAAGGCCAGCGTCTTGGCGTCGGCATCAGTCATATCGGCGCGCATACGCGGCTGGTTCCCGAGCTTGCAGTAATGAGTCAGCATCAGGCTGCCCTTGTCGGCATGGTACATCGTCATCATCATCGGCTTCTGAGCCTTCGTCATCGTTTCCACCAAACTCGTGCCGCCGCCGGTCCACTGATAGGATACGGCCATCCGCTTCCCGTCCGGGTCTTTGCCTTGCCATTCGCCAACGAGAGAGGCTAGAGGGCCGAAGTCGGAAGCGGTCGAGTTATCAGCCTGCACCGGTTGGAGCGGTATTGCGACAGCGTACAGGATGAGAGAAAGGGCGACGGGCCATTTCATGGGGGACCTCCTTCGGTAAGCAGTAGGGCTTGTAGTCAAGCATTTTCTCCAACCTAGGTCAATGCTGCGCAGTCTGCCATGCCTTCCATTGAGTAGAAAAACTCTTCCTTGGCGATTTTTCCATTGTAAACCGTATAGAGACCTGTTTCATCCATGGTCATGCGTTTCCCCGCATGTTTAGGCGTGACGTCATACTTGAAGTGAAGGATGAAGCGGTCGCCGTGGGGATACGGCCCGTCGACCGTGACTCCGTGGACTTCATGATTGTCGACCCACCATTGATTCTTTTTCTTGATGGCCTGGATGCCCTTTTGGGTCTGATCCATGCTCGGCATGGCGCACGGTTCGATGCTTTCGATATTCGGTGAGTAGAAACGATCGATCGCCTCCTGATTCTTACCCTGCTTGCACAGTGCCGCCACTTCTTTTCCGATTTCGATGGTCGTCATGATGGAATCCTCCTTGGTTGATAGGTGATGGATTTGAGAGTTCGACGTGCCACTTTTCGCTTCGCAGGGGGCAGGCCTGTCACAAATGTCAGCCCCCGAGTGAGCCACTTGCGTAATTGCGCGGCAGGCTTTACGCCGTCTGAACTCACTAAATACAGCCTTTCATTGGTCGGCCCGTGAAATCCATTGGTCTCGTCCAGTACGTTTGAGCGTCTTATCGTAGGCGCAGTGACTGACTTGCATAACCAGATCACTTGTTGAAAATCCTTGCCTAGACATTTCCGTTCGACAAAGAAGCCAGTTTACTAAACACCATTCCGGGGATCTCTTGCTCGCTCATCCTGCCATCACTCCCCCGTCGACAGGCAGAATGCTGCCGGTCGTCCAGCGTGACTCATCGGACGCAAAATAGATCGCGGCTGCCGCGACTTCTTCCGGCTGCCCCAAGCGACCCATCGGATGAATCCCTTCGAACCAAGCCTTGGTCTGAGAATCCTCCAGCATGCCCGCAATTCCAGGGGTGACGACTTCGGCTGGGCAGATGCAGTTACACCTGATGTGTTGCTTGGCATAGTGCAAGGCCACCGTCTTTGTCAGCATCACCACCCCCGCTTTGGCTGCTTGATAGGCGTAGGCTTCGAAATTTGGGATTGCCTTGAGCCCAGCTATCGTTGAGATGTTGAGGATTGAGCCTCCGCCTTGTTTCAGCATCTGTGGGATCGCCGCTCGAGTGAATCGGAAGGTGCCCTTCATGAACAAGTCAAACGTCTCGTCCCATACCTGGTCGGACGTTTCATGAAGTGGTCCAGCGTGGAACAGGTTGCCCGCGTTGTTCACGAGGATGTCGAGACGGCCGAACGTGCGGATCGTGGCCGCTATTGCTTCCCGCACCTCCGATTCATTGGTCACGCTTCCTTGAAGCACAAGCGCTTGCCGCCATGTTGCCCAATGTCTTTGGCGACCTGCGCCAATTCCTCCTTTCGCCGCCCGGTGATCGCGACCTTCGCGCCTTCCCACGCAAAGGCTTTCGCGATGGCTTCGCCGATACCTGTTCCTCCACCTGTGACAATGGCAATTTTATTTTCGAGTCTCATGGACACACCCTCTTTGAAATAATTTTGTTGAGCTTGTCTCGCGTCATATCCCAGTGACGGAGTGAATGGTGATGAGTCTCTTATGCAGCCATCACAAGTTCCTTCAGCCGTCGTCGTCACAACTGATCCGGCTCGGTCTCGTGGGCGGTTTGATGATGAGTCGCGATCACAGCGACGATGGCGCCGCAGTTGAGACCGCACCAGCCAGATATCTCAGATCCCGCAGAGCCCAATTCAAGATCGTCATACTGTTCTCGAACCATCAGCCCAGCACAACGTTGACATGTCATAGGGCACCTCCTGTCCTGTATGATCTCCGTCACGTAACGTGTTGAACGAACGTTCCATAATAGGCCGAAAAAATCGGTTCAGTCTAAGATCGAGAGAGCGGTCTCTGCTGTCTGTCTCACCATGTCAGGTGACGCTCCGGCTTTAATCATCACAATAGTTCCTTGTATCATCGTCGTGAGAAAACGCGCCAGTGCCCGCGGGTCTTGCCCCTTCTTAAGCTCACCTTGTTGTTTCGCGCGGGCCAAGACCTTAAAGAATTTGTCTTCAGCCATCTTGAGGGCCTGACGGAGCGTGCCTGCGATCTCTTCTTCATGCGGCGACAATTCCATAACTGTGTTGGCGATGAGGCAACCTCGGCGTTGCGGATCGGCGAGTCCGCCGTCGATCATGCCATAGATAAATCGGCGGAGTATTGGGAGGGCCGGCCCCGGTTGCTCGAGCAACGAGAATTTCTCGCCGACAAACCCGTGGCAGTATCGGTCGATGACTTTTAGAAAGAGTTGGCGTTTATCGCCGAACGTATCGTAGAGCGAACCGCGATTGAGGTTCATTGCCGTAAGCAGATCTTCCATCGACGTGGCTTCATAGCCCTTGTGCCAGAAAACCTGCATGGCCTTCTCGATCGCATCGTCTGGAATGAATTCCTTCGGGCGGGGCATTGGGGCTCTCTTCTACTCCTGATTCGGTGGCAAGGTAGCATATACTGGAACGATCAGTCAATAACTGACGCTCTGCCACCCGTTCCACCGACTGGATGGAGTTGCCGTGCGGAGCATGTCATGAAACACGGCGACCTTGTCTACGTAGATGTATCACCACCTTTTGGCGGCTATACTATCGCGACGACGATGCGTTACAACGTCGAATGGCAGAAGTTGGAGGGCCAGGTTCTGGTGATAGTGAGGAGAGGGTGCCATGATGCAGATCGTTGAATATGTCAGGTCATATAGTCAGGCATTGTTGCGGAAAATGGGTGCGCAGGTGACGGAGCCTCTTCACAACGAAACCCTACGGCGGGGTAGGAGGCTACTTTGGCTTGAACGTCGCAGGGAAACACGAACCCCGAGGATGAGTCCCTGTACCTTTGGCTTGATGCGCTCTGTGGATCACGATGGGGTGACGCTCGAAGAGGGGCAAGGCACGGCAACGAACGAGAGTCTCACCGGAATACGCTTGCTGCTTGGGCTCGCTCCGCCCAAAGGGAAGATCTTGGAAATTCAAATCAACCATGCGATATTCCGGGGTGGGGTATATCTTGCGGAGGTCTGTTGGACAAAACCGTTGAGAGAAGAGTCCCAGGGAGTGCTCTACCTCGTCGGCTGTCGTCTCAAATTTGTCACCATGCATTCCCAGGTTATCTAGCCAGCACGCGCTTTCCGCGCATGTCTTGCGCTTCGCACGCTACTCTCGATGGATGCTGTCGGACTCTATCAGCATCGTCCTGGTGCGAAACGCGAAGGGAGCCATGCAAGACAATCAGCGAGTCATCGAGCACATTCGCCAAGCCTTTCGCGAGATCGAGCATCCCGGTGACGCCTTTCTGCAGGGAAGCCACGAGCGCTGTGAATCTGGTGAGTTGGTCGCGTCGTTCATTGGCGTCACCGATTGGTCGCAACTCGCCCCTGCGATTCTCGACGCGAGCTATACCGTGCTCAGTTTTTGTCCGAAGTGGGCTTTCGGTATTTCCGTCCTGCCTACCTGATTGCCGACCTCCAAGACCGGCTGCAGACTGCCGATCCGCAGCTCCACCTCACGATTGGTTTTTCCGATAAGGTCGTGAAGGTTCCAGCTGGGCAACGGATCTATGAGCAGACCATCGGCAAATCGGCGTTCGTCAATCCGGGTCGATACGGGGCCATGACCTGGCACGATCATGCGCGGACCCAACTCTCTGTCTTCACGAGAGAAGAGGCCGGTGCCATCGTGGTTTATCTGGAATAGTAACGGGACACAGATTCCCATGGGTTCAATGCCGAAGAAATCGATACGGCACTCGACAGCTTCTGGCGAGATCGATCTGCGAACGGACCGACGCATCAGGCAATTCGACAGTATCTCGAAGACGAAGCTACATACCTGGGAGAGATCGGTGGCGGAATGAATGGATAAGAGAGAAGAAAGGGGGGCGCAATGGCCAAGGGTCGATTAACTCCGGCGAAGATCATGCAACTCGGCACGGGGTTTTGGGGGTCGAAGACCCTGCTCAGTGCCATTGAGATCGGACTTTTTACCGAATTAGCGAAAGGTCCACTCAATGCGGTGACCTTGACGAAGCGGCTTCAACTGCATCCCCGCAGCGCGCGGGATTTCTTCGATGCGCTGGTTGCGCTTGGCATGCTTACGCGTAGGGGCCTGCGCTATGCCAACACGATGGAGACGGCGCTATTTCTCGATCGCGCGAAACCCTCGTATGTGGGCGGCATACTCGAAATGTGTAATGTGCGGCTCTATCGATTCTGGGGCTCGCTGACGGAAGGTCTCCGCACCGGTAAGGCGCAGAACGAGGTGAAAACCGGCGGGGACTTTTTCGGCACTCTCTATGGCGACCCGCAACGGCTGGAGGGGTTCCTGAAGGCCATGACCGGTCTGAGCGTCGGACCGGCGCGTGTCATCGCGAAAAAGTTTCCCTGGGAAAAGTACCGCACGTTTGTAGATGTCGGCTGCGCCCAAGGTGGCGTGGCGGTTGAGATCGCGCTGGCGCACAAACATCTGGCGGGCGGCGGTATGGATCTACCAGTGGTGCAGCCGGTGTTCGAGGCCTATGCGAAGGCGCGAGGCGTCGAGAAGCGAATGCATTTTCACTCAGGGGATTTCTTCAAAGATCCGCTGCCGAAGTGCGATGTGATCGTCATGGGGCACATTCTCCACGATTGGAATTTGAATGAAAAGATCATGCTCCTCCGCAAGGCCTACGATGCCCTGCCGGCCGGCGGCGCGGTGATCATCCATGAAGCGTTGATCGACGACGCACGGAAGCAGAACGCATTCGGGTTGCTCATGAGCCTCAACATGCTCATCGAAACGCACGGCGGATTCGACTTCACCGGCGCAGACTGCCGCACATGGATGAAAGAAGTCGGGTTCAAGCGAACGCAGGTGACGCCATTGGCCGGACCGGATGGGATGGTGGTGGGGTACAAGTGAAGGGTGGGGAAAGGGTTAGCGAACCGGAAAGTCTTCGCCTGGGCTACTTGCACGGCAGGGAAATCGATTGCGAAGCAACCGGAGGGTAGGGCTGGCGCAAACGACTTGCCAGTATGTGGGTGGGAATAAGGCTGCATGCAGTGGAAGATCAGTCAGGCACCATTCCGGTGAAGAGGACGAGCAATCTCGGCAGGGAGTGGCGAGCAAGTGATTGCAGCAGAAGTGTTCATGAATCATGCGGGCTAAGAAGGGATGCCGAGCAGTCTGATGTCCAGACTGCTCGGCATCCTTGAGAATCGGTCGAGGGACTATGCCGTTTTCACATATTTGTTATAGGTCTCCATGAATTCATGGATGATCGGTTCACTTCCGCCGCTGGATTTGACGTCCAACGTGATCGAGACCTTACCAGGAGACTCATGTTTCACTTCAATCCAAATGTATGAGCTTTCACCATAGCCGTATCCTCGATTCATGGTAAGCCGTCCTTTGTCCTTATCCTCCAAGCCGATCGTATAGTGGAGTTCCTTCGCAGTTTGTACGGCGTGAGAGAAGGCGGCATTGTAATCAACACTCTGGACCGCAAAAGTCTGTGTCGATCCTGGGCGTAGGAGAGCCAATTCATTGGCACACCCGGACACCGTCACGATCATCAGACAAGCGGCCAGAGTCCAGGCTATCTTGCTCTTGAGAGGGTTGAACATCTTCGTGGCCTCCTTGTTATGTTATCTGACATAGAGAAAATATAGCAGATAGCAAAGAGGCTCTAATGGCTTAGCGATAGGCGATCGATGAGCCAGGGAAGCCTGTTGTGATGTGGTAAAAGGCCTGCCCCTGTGGATAGGATCAGGTGTGTGGACGATGGCGGGACTGTTTCTGGAAGAAACGGAGTAAAGACGGCTTTCTCCATCTCACGGCTCAAGATTACGCGCGTCTTCTCTATGATTCGTCGAGTCAGAAACGCCAGAACTCCTGACGACCCTGGCGAACCGTTTCCGCATCCTGTTAGAATCGCCCGCCATGCCTATCGTAACATTTACAGCACAGGTTGAAACAGTCACCAACCTCACCTACGACGTGCGCCGCCTCGATCTGCGGTTGATCGAACCCAAGGCCATCGACTTTAGGCCGGGCCAATTTGTGTCGTTCGAGATGCCGGATCCCCACACCGGTCGTCTCCTCACGCGTGCCTATTCCATTGCCTCGCAACCCAGCCGTTCGGGCATGATCACGCTCCTGTTCAATCTGGTGTCGGGCGGCCCTGGCTCAGGTTTTCTGTTCCATCTCACAGCAGGAGAGAAGATACAATTCAAAGGGCCGGCGGGGCATTTTTATCTGCGAGACGATCCTGAGCGAGAACTGCTGTTCGTGGCCAGCGGCACCGGCATTGCGCCGATCCGATCCATGCTGTTGGCGAACGCCGAACGTCCCAATCCGAGACCGGCCACTCTGTTCTGGGGCCTGCGCAGTCAGCGGGATTTGTACGACCAGGAGGAACTGGCTGAATTGAGCGAGCGAATACCGACCCTTACAGCGATCACCACGCTCTCCCGTCCCGACCCTGGCTGGTCAGGCTCATCCGGCCGTGTCCTGCGGCTGATCGAGGAGCGGATCTCCTCAGTCAAACATCTGGCTGTCTACCTCTGTGGGAGCAGCGGCATGATTGCCGACGCCACATCGTTGCTTCAAAAGAAAGGCCTCTGCCCCATCTACCGAGAAAAATACTACGATGGAGGAGGGGATGGAGGCTGATGATCTTCTGTGCTCGCGCAACGCGCGGCCTCAGAAGGATGGGAAGGGTAGCCCGTGAGCCTCCTGTGCTTGCGCAACACACAGGGCTCGTCTATCTGGTTGACTTGTCTTTCCGGTCTATCTGGTTCTTCTGGATAAGTTTCTGATCCGATCAACCAGACCAACCTGATAGACGAGATAGACCAGATGAACCAACCTTCGTTGGACACGCGCAGTGGGAGACCAATCTAGTCCGCCCTCAAGGGAGAAGGACAGTGGTTGTTCGATGCGCGCAGGAAAGGGCAGTCTTGGCTACTCCCGTAACCCGCATTATTCATGAGCACTTCTGCTGCAATCGCCGATCCACTGCTACGACGAGCCTTCGGTCGGCGGGCTCGCCCCTCGGACCTTCACCGTACTGCACGAGTACGCCTCAGGTCCTCAGGGCTCCGCGCGCCGCTCTCGCGACACGGCTCAGCGATTTCGCCACGAACCGTCATGAATAATGCGGGTTAAAGAGAGGTAGAGGGAAAAGGTGAATGCATGCAGCGTTTGAAGAGCAAAGTCGCGATTGTGACGGGGAGCAGCAGCGGCATCGGCAAAGCCATCGCGCTTCGGTTTGGAACCGAAGGGGCAAAAGTTGTTGTCGCAGCGAGACGGACGACGCTCTGTGAGGAGACCGCCGATCGGATTATGAAGAACGGCGGCGAAGCCTGGGCTGTGCAAACCGACGTGGCAGATGAACGTCAGGTAGAGCGACTGATCGAAGAGACGGTCACCCGCTATGGGCGGCTGGACATTCTCGTGAACAATGCGGGAATTGTTGCAGGCGGGCGATTAGCCGAGACGACGACGACATCGTTCGACGAGGTGATGAACGTGAATCTGCGCGGCACATTCCTCTGCTGCCGGGCCGGGTTCAAGCAGATGAAGCAGCAAGGTGGGGGGATCATCATCAATATGTCGAGTGTGGCAGGTGTGCAGGCTTGGGCCGGCACGGGCATCTATGGCGCGTCGAAGCACGGCATCATGGCGCTCACAAAGTCGCTGGCCGATGAAGGCAGACCGTTCAATATTAAAGTGACCGCCATCTGTCCCGGCAGCGTGGCCGACGAACTCGTCGATGCGTCCCCGGAGGAAATTCTTCGGAGCGAGAAGATCGATCCGTTCGATGTCGCAGAGACGGCTGTGTATCTCGCGACGCTGGGGAAGTATACCGTGGTGCATCAGATCGTCATCGATCGACTGGGCGCAGACTGGTGACGGTCCCTCCGGTGTTTCCATCGACTCAGCCGCGGCAGGCGGCGATCCGCTTCATTTTCATGACCGTCGTGCTAGACGTGCTCTCGTTCGGCATCGTCATTCCCGTGTTGCCGAAACTCGTCGAAGACTTCATGTCCGGCGACACGGCGCAGGCTGCCTCAATCTACGGCTTCATGGGCATGGCCTGGGCACTCATGCAGTTTGTCTGCTCGCCTATTCAAGGCGCGCTGTCGGATCGCTTTGGGCGGCGACCGATCGTGCTGCTGTCAAACTTGGGCTTAGGCCTCGACTACATCTTCATGGCGCTCGCGCCCAGCATCATGTGGCTCTTCGTGGGCCGCATCATCTCGGGCATCGCGGCGTCCAGCTTCAGTACGGCGGGCGCCTACATTGCCGACGTCACGCCGCCGGAGAAGCGGGCCGCCGGCTTCGGGATGATCGGCGCGGCGTTCGGCTTAGGTTTCATACTCGGCCCGGCCCTGGGCGGGTTGCTCGGTGTGGTCGACCCACGCCTTCCATTCTGGGGCGCGGCAGCGACGAGTCTCGTGAACGCCTGCTACGGATTCTTCGTCCTGCCGGAGTCGCTCCCGCGCGAGAAGCGCATGGCGTTTTCGTGGAGGCGGGCCAATCCGGCCGGCTCGTTCACACTGTTGCGGTCGCATCGTGAACTCCTCAGTCTCGCGGCGGTCGTCTTTCTCGGCTACCTCGGGCATGCCGTCTTGCCCAGCGTGGCCGTGCTGTATGTCGGCTATCGCTACGGGTGGGACACGAAGGCGGTCGGCTTCATGCTGGCCGGCGCCGGCGTCACCGCCATGATCGTGCAAGGGCTGCTCATGCGGCCGCTCATCGCCCGTTTCGGAGAGCGGAAGACCCTCCTCGCCGGATTACTCAGCGGCGCGCTGGGCTTTGCGGTCTATGGCGTGGCGACCGACGGATGGATCTATTGCGCGGGGATTCCCATCATGGCCTTCTGGGGCCTCGCCGGTCCGTCCGCGCAAGCCTTCATGTCCCGTCGTGTGAGCAGCTCCGAACAGGGACAGCTCCAAGGGGCCATTGCGGGGCTCTCCGGCATTGCCGGCCTCATTGGACCGGGCCTCTTTACGCAAGCCTTCGCGCTGTTTATCGGCGCACAAGCCGGTTGGCATCTCCCCGGCGCGCCGTTTCTGCTGGCGTCCGTATTATTGTTTGTGGGGATAGCGATTGCCTGGCGAGCGACGCGGGTCACTCGATAGTCCTCTGTGTTCATGCAACGCGCAGCCTGAACAGGGTAGAATATGCAGTCGTACGACTATCTTGTTTGCTCGTCGAGACTGCACGATCAGCAGGTGTTTCCTCGATGGGCGCAGTGAAGATGGCAGTCATTACAACACAGAGGAGGGCAGGCCATGGCGTGGGGATCGGATGTGCATACAGACGAGGAATTGGAAAAGTTGGCGGCTGTGCGTGGGTACTTTCAGGAATATTTTCACGGAGCTTCGATTCGTGACTCGTACGATGCTGCCAGAACGGCGCAGGTGTTTCTGGTCGAAACGGGCGACGTCGGCGAGCGGCGTCATGCAGTGGTCTCGATCGATTTTCTCGAAGAATATGTGCCTGAAAAAATGGGAAAGGCATTGATCAGTTTGCGGGTCGCGGAACATCTCCAGTCAGCGAAGGGCAAGGAGGTGCTGCTCACAGGTTGGGGTGTGGAAGAAAAGGAAGATTGAGAGAAGCGGGTAGTCCGTTAGTCTCCTGTGCTCGCGCAACGCGCGGCCTCGGAAGGATGGGAAGGGAGTGGCCAGGTGCCCTTCTTGCTCGCAGAACGCGCACGATGAAACGGTGCTCGTCCGATGCGCGCAGTAAAGGGCAGCCTTGGCCACTCCCTTAACGGGACGTGAAACGAATTGGAGGCCCTCGCCTGGGCTAATGACACGTCTCGGCGTGCCAGTGGATGGGCGGGTGAGAAAGTTGCGCGCAGTAGGAGACCAATCAGACCACCCGCTCGGTGAGAGAAACGAGCGAGCTCGGAAGGAGCATTTATAGTGGTCGTTCGACGTGCGCAGTTGGAAACCAATCCACGCTACCCCCGTTGGATAGAAACGAGCAAGCCTGGAAGGGGTGAAGGATAGCTCGTGAGTTTCCTATGCTCGTGCAACCTCAGCAGGCCCTTGGTGGACGCGCCCCCTGGAGGGATAGATCCAGTCTTTAAGGGGATGTATGAGCGAGCGTGGAGAGACCATCACGCGAGAACATGAGCAGGAGTCTGTGTCTATCGCTTCGCCTGCGTGCGTCGATGCCTATTGTGTTAACGGCTCCTCGGGTTGAATGAGAAAAGACCCTCAATTCTTTTCTCTTCTCTGCGGAGGACATAATCGGAGGCAACAGATGAGACCGGGAGAGAACGAACAGGTAGGGTCTATCCCACACGTTTTCGTGAACGACCACCGGCGACTTGATGCGCTGCTTCAGGCTGCTGTGGTTCATGCCGAGCATGTTGATCAGTGCAGGTCTACGCAACTTCGAGCTGGGCTTCTCCGCCATATCGGCATAGAGGACAAGATTTTCTTGTCCGCCGCCCAGTAACTTCGAGGCGAGGGTCCCTTCCCATTGCATCCACGTTCCGGCTCAATCCTGGGGCCATCGCTTCATTCTCCTTCGCCGAATACCCCGTAGCTTGCTGCGGGGGGCGTCATTGCGTATGCCGTCTCCGATAGTCCAGCGGGAGTTTCTTCCTGAACACGTTCCACCTGCTGGGCTGTATCGAGTACAACGGCGGCCTGACGGCGCACAGTTCTCTCCTCAACAGTGTCCTCCACGATGAGGCTTCCCGTCATTCTCAGCGGCGTCACCAGGAAGAATTGTGACGACGACCTGGGAAATAATTATTCAGATATGAGCAATTTTGAACAGTTTTCCATTGGGCAGAGTGGCACAATATCGCTTATCGCTTCGACAGCAATTCGGAGGGATCATCCAAGGATGATCCCTCCGAATGCCGCAACGCCCACAGGTGAGGCCGGGACTATCATCATGGCGACGCACAATCCTGCAGCAAGGCCCTCCCACTCCGTAGCGGATACAGAGCATGAAACGAAGGTAGGAAACAGAGACGCCGGCTACGCGTCCGCCGTGATATCGACGACGGCCATCCCTCCAGAACGCCGAGGTGAGGCGCGCATAGACGATCGGTGCCTCTGTTCATATGAGGTGCTCGAAGCCATTGAGGAAGAGTCGGTCGTCATCGGGCAAGGAAAGGCCATAGCACTCAACCGGAGCACGGAAGGGGTGCTCCTCTTCTTGCGCCAAGCGCCTCGCGCGAAGCAGCTGATTGAAGTGCACATGCCCGGTTTCGGATTGGGCCGAACCGTGAATGTCTTTGATGTCCGATGGAGCAGGCCCGCTCACGTGAAGTCACTCGGACATCTATTCTTGGTTAGATGTCGACGGATGTTCGGTCCCTGTCACTATCTGTCGTTCTAGCCTGGTGTATTCATGCGCGTTTCTGCTGCAATCGTGGGTTTGCAGCAACGTGCTGCGTCGTGCGTGGAGCAGGCGGGTGATCTGTCGACCTGTGGCATGTTCGGAATTCATCAGATCGTCGGATATCTTTCAGTTCGCGGAGAACGCGCTGTCAGCGTTTGTAATGTTGAACCAGTATGAATAATGCGGGTTAACCCCTGCGCTGCAAAGGAGGGTGCCTATTATGACTCGTTACCTGGCCGTGTCAGACCGCATTCTTGAAATCATGCGAGGTATCCCAGACTGCAGACTCGATGACTTGGTGGTGAACTGTCAGGATTCTCTCTCGCAAGTTGTGCTTTCCGAGATAAGCCACTTGAGCCGGGAGGGTCAACTGCAGCTGACGCTTCTTAACACAGGATCCTTCACCGTGCAGCTGCTGAACGCGAATGGCCGATCACGCCTTGCGAAGACTCCTTTCAATATGGAGAAAACCATGAAAAGGGACAGCGCGAAACCCCAGCAGGGGCGCAATAATAAGAAGTCAGGCACCGCGCGCAGATTGGACAGCGTGCGCGTGGCTCAACCCTCCTCGATACACTTGACATGCAATGAGGCTCAGCTGGAGGCGTTGATGTCGGAAGGCGAGTCAACCTAATTCTGTGTGAGAAGCCAGGAACAGTCTCCGCTCATCGTCTACTCCGTTCCGTAGTGATGTCGCTGCCGCGCCGGTCATGGTATTGGAGGCGCTGGTATGCGTCCGAGCCAGCGGCAAGAGGAGGTGCGTATGACCTGTCATCGGTGTCATGGATTACTCATCAACGATCAATCTGCATTATTAAACCACTTTGATCTGAGCGGGGTCACGGGGTACAGGGGCACGATGCTCAGATGCATTAACTGCGGGTATGTCGAAGCCCCCGTGGTTCGTGCCAATCGTCTTCGTCCGCTTGTAGCAGATAAACCGGATGTATCGAAAACTCGGGCGACATACTGACGCATGTCTTCAGGGAATCCCGCGACGAACGCCTCAGCATTCAGACAACGTCCAGGTGCCGGAGGTCGAGCTAGCCCGCATGATTCCTGAGCACTTCTGCTGCAATCGTGGATTCGCTGCTCTTGGGCGTGAAGCGGCATCGATGCGTGAAACGTCGTTCGTGAAGCGTATTTCGTTCCGGAGCCGGGCGCTTCATGTTTCGCACCTGCTTCCAGCGCTTCACGCTTCACGAGATACGCTTCACTCTCTGCTGCGCTTCACGAGGAACGCGTTTTCCTGGCGATTTCGTCCCTCGACTGTGCTCGGGACCCTGAGCTTTGTCGAAGGGCGACGAACCGTCATGAATAATCCGGGCTAGAGGCCTCACTCGAATTCTTCCCATCCGCTTAAGCGGCTTCCGAACACGAGTGTGCGGGTGCTGGTGGTGAAGATGATGAGGCCCTTCTCGTTGTCCAATCGCGTGACGCGCTCGTGAACACCGAGCGCCTTTGAGGAGAAGTCGCCGAGCAGAGAGGCGAAGCCCACGAGCCGTTCGTTCGTGACGAATACCACTCCATAATCAGTCGTCTGGGTGCGCTTGACCGTTTCTCGTACCCCCAGGGGTTCATCGAGCCAGACTCCGTTAGCTCCGCGAAATCCGTACAGATGCTTGTTCGTTCTCACCACGCTGAATGTGGGCAGCACCCGCCGTTCGAGGACCTTTTCATTGAGATCGCGATCAGTCTCGCTCCAGGCGAGGGTGCGGCTAGAAAAACCCAGCAGCCGGCGCGAGGTGACGACAATGGCGTTGATACCATTTGCATCTGAGCCGATCACGGTCTCGTGCGCGTCGAGGGGAATTGCGCGACGACCGCTCAACAGGCTGGTGGCGACGGCTTGGCGCGGTTCGATCAGGACGGTGACCTCGTTACCGTAGTCGGCCGTATGTGTCACGCTTGGCCAGACGAGCCAAGTAAGTGTCGTCAGCAACAGCTGGGCAAAGAGGAAAGCTCGGCGCTCTATGCAGGGTGTAGGCATAGTCTGGATAATTGTACCCCACGTCCGCGCGCGGCGGCGGTTTTTAATTGCCCAGGGTCAAGGTTGTTTCAATCCTCTTGGCTAACCTGCCTTTGCCGATGCCGCCTGCACCGATCGTCTATTCCGAAGCGTGAGTAGGATCGCAAGAGACACTGTCGCACACAAGCTCAAGTAGAAGGCGGGTGCCAAGACGTTACCACTCCATTGGATGAGGAATGTGGCAACCAGTGGGGCGGTGCCGCCGAACAGGGCTGCCCCGATGTTGTAGCCGACTGAGAGGCCGGTATAGCGTTGCGATGTGGGAAACAGCTCGGTCACAGTGGCAAAGAACGGCCCCATGTAGCAGGCGACCAGTAGGGTGAGGAGCACTTGCGCTGCGATCATACGGGGTAGGTGATTGCTCGTGAGCCAGAGAAAGCATGGATACGCCAGGAGCGCAATTCCCGCGGCTCCCGTTATCAGCAGAGGGGCCTGTCCGATCCGATCCGACCAGGCACCCGTCAAGGGAATCAAGAGAGCCAGCAGCAGCATGCATCCCGTATTGAGCACGAGTACGGTTGCGAGGGGAACCTGGGTCACGGTCGTCAGATAGGTCGTGAGATAGACATAGAGGAGGTAGAATGCCACGCCGTGCAACCACACGAGGCCGGCGAGTTTTGCTACGGCAAGCCGCTGCGTTGTGAAGACGTCGCGGATGGGGGAAGCAGCGAGTCCTCCTGCTAGGCGAATGGTTTCGAAGGCGGGCGATTCTGGAACCCCGGTTCGCACGTACCAACCCACCACGGCAATGAGGCCACCCATCATGAAAGGGATTCGCCAGCCCCACTGATGGAGTGTGTCGTCTCCGAGGTTTGATGCGAGCAGCGCTCCTACACCGGATCCTAACAGTGCACCGATCTGGGCACTAAAGCCTGCCCAACTCCCAACATAGCCGCGTCGCGAAGTGGGCGCATGTTCGACGAGAAATGTGGCGGACCCGGTGAATTCTCCGCCGACCGACAATCCCTGGAGAAACCGGCAGAGCGTCAGGGCGATGGGGGCAACCACTCCAATGGTCTCGTACGTCGGCAGTAGCCCTACCAAGCACGTCGGAACAGCCATGAGGAGGATTGCCCAGGCCAAGGCGTTGCGTCGTCCCAGTGTATCGCCCCAATAGCCGAACAGCATGGCCCCGAGGGGCCGTGCGAGAAAGCCAATGGCAAAGACCCCAAACGCGGAGATCAACGACAACGCGGGAGAGTCGGATGGGAAGAACAAGGTCGCGAACACGGGCGCGAAGTATCCATAGAGTGCGAAGTCGTACCACTCCAGCACATTGCCGACTGCACCGGCCAGGAGCGTTCTCTTTGTCGCTGAGGTTGTGGATGTGCCCATGCGGTGATTGAGACTCTTGCGTTGGAGCTGTGCGGTTTGTAGCGTGCGATAAAGTTGCTCGACGATACAAGTTTTTTCTCGGCACATAGGAAATGAAGTGGTCATCGGAGAACGAAAGCCGGAAACTGCTGTCCTACTTTTCGACGCTGCACATGGCAAGCTCAACCAGTTATGAACGTATCCGTTCTCGCAAGCCTGCTAGTAGAAATGGGTAAGTTGGTGGGATCGTTGTTTAAACTTGCGCCTCGCGGTTTTGCGGTCTCCGAAACCAATTTTCTCCTCTGAGTAGCTATTTAATGGATTGACTCAACTCCCAGCAAGTCGTAGCCTGTCGAGAATTATCAATGCAACCAACAGGAAAGTAGAATGTCAGAATTTCTGCCGCTCAATCTGATGAATCATCGAGGCGCCGAGGCGGGATGGGCAGCGGAGGTGCGTCGCCATTCTAAAGCACGAGCAACAACGGAACACGGTGGGCGGGTCCGACGTCTCCGACTCCCACCATGATTGTCATGGAACACATGACGAACCATAGAGAGGTCTATATGACACGTTGCTACGTTCCCAGATGGTCTCTTCGTTCCTGGCTTGTCGCCTGCCTAGTGCTGACCGTTTGGATGGGAACTCCCAGGCTTCTCGCGGCTGCCTTGGTCACGCCGGAAGAAATGAATAGCGTGCGAGTCTACAAGCAGTTGGCGAACGCGACCGTTCTTGTCGCCTCGGCCTATGTCAGCGCGCATCACATCGCACTGGCACCGGGAAAAGGACTCGGGGCAGGTGTGCTGATCGATGAGCAGGGCTCGATCGTGACCAATGCCCATGTGGTGGACGGGGCCGCCAACATCACGGTGACGTTGCATGATGGGACTCGTCTCCTGGCAGAGCTGATCGGAACCGACCCGCAATCGGATATCGCCCTGCTCCATGTGATGCTCCCGAAGGGCCGGCACACTCCTGCCCAACTAGGTGATTCTGACAAGCTGGAAATCGGCCAGAAAGTTCTGGCGATCGGACACCCATTTGGATTGGGGTACGCGTTTTCAACCGGCATTGTGAGTGGATTCGGCAAACTATTTGAGACCAAACAAGAAGTGTTCCAAGAGCGCGTCATACAGACCACGACGCCGATCAATCCCGGCAATAGCGGTGGGCCGCTGGTCGATTCCGAGGATCATGTCATCGGCATCAACTCGTCCGTTATGATGGGAGCGCAGAACATCGGATTCGCCATTCCGATCAATACCGTCAAATCCATCATCGCTGACCTGCGGACGAATGGTCGCGTGGTCCGACCGTGGTTGGGCATCAAAGGGAAATTTGTGACCGATGAAGTACGGAATCTGATCGCGCTGCCCCTTGTGAGCGGGTTGCTGATTATCGATGTGGAAGACGGGAGCCCGGCCCAGACAATCGGACTCCGTGCCGGCAACTTGGATGTGACGATTGAGGGCGAGCCATGGATTCTGGGAGGCGATATCCTTGTCGCAGTCGATGGGCAGGACGTCAAGAGCAGCGAGCAATATGCCAAGGTGCTTCGGCCGCTGAAGGCCAAGCAATCCATCGATGTCACCGTGTTTCGAGACGGCACCAGGCGCACCCTGACCGTCACGTTGGGTGAACGCCCGACTCCGTCCAATCCTTCACAACATCCAAAGATCGAGGTGCCCCCCGTGGTTCCCCAGGGGATGGACTTTGCGCCATTCTGATGCAGTATGGAAGACACGAAGGAGCGTGATCGAGATACTGAAGACCCGACGTTGTATAAAAGAAGTCGGCCACAATTCATCACCCGTTATTGCGGCAGGGGCAACTTCTCGTTAACCCGCAGAGAGACATCATGAGCCCATTGGGCATCGGTTCGATCGTATTTGTGTGTGTCTTCGGCAGCGCGATGCTTGGCTGTTATCTTCGCACCCTGCTGGCCGACCATCACTTGACTGATGATTCGATGCGTGTCGTCACGATGAGCACTGGCCTGCTCACGACGTTGGTTGCGATGGTGCTGGGCTTGCTGATCTCGTCTGCAAAGACCTCCTTTGACCGTATCACCGACGAAGTCATGCAGACCGCCTCCAAAGTGGTGCTTCTCGACCGTGCTTTAGTTAGTTACGGGCCGGAGACGACGGAAACCCGCGAGCTGCTTCACCGTGCTATTGCCTCCGCGATTGATATGATCTTTGCCGAGAAAGGTTCCAGATTGGCGACACTGACTGCTCCAGAAAGACTCGCCGGGATGGAGCAATTTCAGGCCAAGCTTCGAGATCTTGCGCCACGAAATGACGCCCAGCGCGCGTTTCAGTCACGCGCCTTGGCATTCAGCGACGAATTGGTATAGATGCGCTGGTTGGTCATCGTGCATGAGCGGAACGCGATGCTGCCGCTATTCCTGGCGGTACTGGTTCTCTGGCTCGCCATCATATTCGTCGGGCTCGGTGTGCACACGGCCAACAACTCCATCGTCTTAGTGACTTTGTTTGCCGCCGCGCTGTCGGTCTCCGGCGCGGTCTTTTTGATCGAAGAGTTGGACCACTCGCTCGACGGGTTGATACAGGTCTCCAGCGCTCCGCTGCGCAACGCGCTTACCCAGCTGGGGCCGTAGATGCTGGCTCACCAAGGAGTTGCATTTTTTTGAGAGAGACGTCATAAACTCCGACTTGCCGGATGAAACCTGCAGCTCATGGCATGACGCCACTCCGGATCGGGACGTCATCAAACTATGCCACAATGCGTCGTCTTATCACCTCATAGTGTGTTGCACATAGGAGCCACATGTGTAGGACATGGTTGAGTTGTACTCTCTGCTTCTTGGCTCTGTGCCTGGCCGTCGGGTGCAGTCCAGTGCCGAGACAATATCTGCGCGAGGCGGTCCCGAACGTCACGTTGTCGGCGCTGGCTATGGCGCCCCAGGCCTATCAAGGCCGGCTGGTCGTGATGGGCGCCGTCATGGTGAAGGAGGAAACGCGGGATGGAGATCTCTGGTTGCACGTGAAGAATCGCCCGCTTGATGAGGATTACCGCCCGCAACTTCCGCCCAGCGCTGACGATCCCGAAGGCGGGTGGTATTGGGTCGTCGTCGGCAATCATCAAACCTTTCCCAGTTCACATCATCATTGGGCTGACATGACCGTCGTCGGTCGTGTCACTGGCTTGGTACGGGATAAAGAGCCCATTCTGAAGATGGTTTACGTGCGAGGGTGGGGGATCATCTCCGCCCATGATGGAGTATGGGAACATGGTGTGACGGAGACCTATGCGCCTACGACGCCCGGTGGGATCATCCGTGAATCAAACCGATATCGATAAGTGCGTAGCGGAGACCGTTCGTGCATAGATTCACTACCATGACTGCCGGCCCATTGTTGTGCCGCTCATGTTGAGGAATGTCGGTACCCCTCCCCACAGCGCTCGACTAGGACGTGCCTCAATGTTTGAACGTCTGATCAACTTTTCGCTCACGCAACAATTCTTGGTCTGCCTCGTCGAGCTCGCGTTTTATAAGTGGCCCACACGCATTTCGCTAATTGTATGTTGATCTACCAGGTGGCTGGGTTCAGCAGGCATCATTTTGCTGGAGGAAAAAATCGGACTAGAAAGCAGGGACGCGCTATTTTTACGATGGCCTCGTCCGGGCATGGCGTTGAGCCTATTGAGGGTTACCTCTCGGTAGGGTCGTCAATAGCAGAGCCCATCGGCTTCTGGTTGTTTAGCGACCTTTCTGCAACGCGGTGGCGATAGGATTCTATCGGTGGATTCAAGTCTGAGTCCTTCAGTTGGACTTATGGCGTGACGATTGATAGCGTGTGACGATGGGGTTGCAGCGCCCACGTCTGATTTGCGAGGGGAAGGGGGGAGTGGCCTTGAATCGCAGGCCCTGTCTCGGGATTGAGTGCCGATGGATAGGAGACTTGTGCTGAGACCGTCATGCTGAGCAGCAGGATGACGAGGATGCTGAGTATGCGATGGTGACACCACACAAGAACGGCGTGGCCTTCATTGCAGGGTTTAAACTCGTGAAGGGCTTTCTGTTGCTTCTCGTCGGCTTGGGCCTCCTTAAATTGGTCCATGCCGAAATTGCTACGCTGTTCTCGCTCTTGATCGAGGCGCTTCATTTACATGCAGACTCCCGTATCCTTCACGCCCTGGTCCTCAAGGTGGATGCGCTTCAACCCCATACTGTACTCGTCATGGGGGTCATCAGCCTGGGGTATGCGGGATTATTGCTTATCGAGGGGGTGGGTCTATGGCTTGAGGTCTCGTGGGCCGCGTATCTCACTGTGATCTCTACGAGCCTGCTGCTTCCTTTTGAGCTCTATGAAGTATTGCAACAGGTGTCGGCATTTCGGATCGGCGCGCTTCTTCTGAATCTCGTGATTGTGGTCTACCTTATCTCCCAATTGAAGCAGCATACGTTACATTCGGGTTCTACGGTGGGTGTGAGTGAGTAATAAGGGGTCTTGCGACCTAACATTGCGGCGCCCCTTGACACTCAAAACGCATGATACGGGTTAACGACGGAAGTTGTGCGAGTTGCCTAGAGTGGATGGCAGAAAAAGAAAGAAGGTTTGTGCTACTGTGCTCTTCAGAAAACAATCCAGACTGACATGATCCATGCCCTCTCTGTTCTTGTACTATCTATTGCCGTCTGGCTCATCGGCTGCGCTGCATCCCGGCCGATCGCATCGATTCCCATCGGGACAGCCTTGCTTGGGAAGAGTAAACACGAACTCGTCGCTTGCGCTGGTAACCCTCTTCAGGAAATGAAGACGACCGGAGGAATGGTACTGACCTACTACAAAGAAGCGCCCATCTTCGACGAATCATTCTCCCTTTCCAAAGGCAGTACATCGGGGGTTCATCACGGATGTTGGGCGCATCTCCTCTTGGAAGACGATCGCGTGGTAGGGGTAGAGTATAAATCGGTGCCTCGGTCGGTTAGCGCTACAGATCACTGCGAGGAGATTTTTCATGCCTGTGCTCCATGAAGACTGCTCTATCGATCTGAGGCACAGGGTCGACATTGCCGGTTGATTCATCTTATTCAACAAGATAGAAGGCCCCGTCTATCTGCTGTGTGAACGCGGTAGCGATCACCTACAGATACTGGATAATGGTATGTGCATAGGAGGATTCAGTGGATGCAGGTGGGCGTAGCCAATCCGACATCGCCTGCTTGACTCTCATGCCCTCGGGTATCTGCATAGCCTCTCTTCTCGTGGTCTAAATCAACCAATGTGATGATGGCTCAGGCCCAGCTCTCGCGGACAGGGAGAAAGGAGGACATCATGACGTGTCTTATCGTCCGTCACGCACAGTGTTGCCTTGCCGTACCCTCAATTGGCTTGTGACCCGAATTAGGGAGACAGCAGCGTTTGGAACAGCGACGGATCACCACCCTCGTCCGTGCATTTGGCCTCCCGGTCCTGAGTATCATTTGGCTTCTCGCCTCACCTTCCTTGTCCTTTGCGTTGGAAAAGTATGGTCGTCCGCTGCCGTCGATGGAGCAGCCGAGCGACACAGCGGCACGGGAGGCCGAAGAGACCTTATTCGGAGGATATTTTCTCTCATCCGCCTTCGTATCCAACCCGACATTTGCGGCTCGTCCTGATAACACGGGATTGGTCGGCCTCCGGCACATGCTTCATCTGGAAACGGACCTCTACAAACAATATCTAACGTTTTACACCGATCAAAACTTCTTCTCAGATCGAACAAAAGGATGGATCGAACTGAGCGAATGGGACGGGACCTATGCATTCACCGGGCTGCTCGACCGGTGGGGCTGGCGTCTTCAGTACGAGCGAGATGCACCTCTCGACAAGAGCGGTATCATCCAGGCCTATGCCGATGCGCTCCTGACGTCTCGATTCCAAGCCATACAAGATCTTAGCTGGTGGCAGCGCATCTTTCCCAATCAGAACCTGACCGCCTATGCCGGTGCCGGCTGGCTGTTTCATAATAGTAACTACTTTGCGCGACCAGATAATACCGGGAAAGCCCTTTTTCGGTATGTGGCTCATGCGGACCTCGACCTCTACAAAAATAGGGTCGTGCTGTATGGAGATGTGAATTTCTTTACGGATCGGGAGGCTGGAAACACGCTCAACCCTACCGAGTTGGATTGGATTATCGGGCTGGCGTTACGGTTCCGTGAGGATATGGAGCTGAGCATATATCGAGAACAGGACCAACCATTGGACAAGCCAGGGCTTGTCCAAAAATATTGGGCCGTTCAACTCCGCTACTCGTTTGATGTTCCGAAGCGATTCTGGAAAAAATGAGGTGTCAGGTGAGGCCCTTTCTCTATGAGAGGGCTGCTGCTGTTCTGCATGATGCCGGGCCAGAGGCTAGAGTATCGGCAGCGTAGTTGCGGCCCGGGCACTTCGTAATCGTGATGCTGGGGACTCCGAAGCGAGGCACCTCGCTGACGGTCACTTGAAATAAGAGATACAGCATTTTGAAGGCTTCGCGGTTCCAGCGTGCCAGAGGTCCGGTGGTGTTCACGGCGTAATATTTTCCATGGGACTGAATCGATAGGCCGGCTCCCGATGGCGCTCCATCCGGCAGCACGAGTTCCATGGTGTGGACGGGATTTTCGTAGACCTGTGGAGTCCGCGAATCTTTCTCAACGTGGTATTCGGAGTCTTCCTCAAGCGATCGGCCCAGGAAGTTGAGCATGGTATTGAAGCTCCGCAGCCGAAAATCTCCCTTGAGGGATATTCCACTCAGAAATGCCCTTGATGGACATACAGCCGAGCCCTGGCATCTTCTTAAGGACTGTTCGATTCTGTCTCTCGCAAAATGAAAAGATGTCATTCTGGAACTATCTCGCGGCACTCAGCCGGGGTGGGCATCATGTGAGTAACGATAGGTTCAATTCGCAGTGAGCAATATTGAACAGGCAGAAGAGAGGTTTTCACTTATGATGATCGCAATAAGGCCTGAGTCGCTCACGGCGATATTCACACTGAGGAGTGTGTCGTGTACTGAGGAATTTGACTGGCACAGGCTTACTTTTCTCGCTAAAGAGCAGCACACAGGAGTTCAACAGGGTGGAGGTGCGTATGTCTACAGATCGTCTGACCCAGACAAAGCATTATCAGGAATGTATTGCTGCCTGTTTCGCCTGTGCCCAGACCTGCGAGACCTGCAGCGACGACATGATCGGCATGGACCATCATGGTGATCAGAAACTCATGGCACAATGTCTTCGGTTGTGCCGCGAGTGCGCGGATATCTGCGTGTTGGCTGGCCAATGGATGAGTCGAGGCTCCGCGATGAGTGATCGACTGTGCGGCCTCTGCGCCGATATCTGCGACACATGTGCTGGGGTCTGTGAACAGCACGCCCCACATCATGCTTTGTGCGGACCATGCGCCACAGAATGTCGTCGTTGCGCAGAACTGTGTCGAAAAATGATACATGCGGCGGCCTAGCCGTCGAGGTAAGGAGCCATCATGAAACGCGGAATGATCGAGTTGATGGTATTGTCAGCGCTTTTTCTCTTGAGTCCGATCGCCAACGCTATGGAGACGAGTCAGTCCAACCGGCCAGTGTCAGGCCCGACAGATCCTCTCTTGCCCAAACCTATTCCTCCTCCACCGACACCAACGCCCTCTGAGCCGAAGCAACCGAACCAGATTCTGCCGCGTGCCTAAGGAGATATTATGTCTGTGAAGATGATCGTCCTGCTTGCCATGCTACTCAGTGCTCCTTCTTTATCGATGACGATGGCAGCGTCGCCTGAGCATCGGGCCAGGGGACGCATGTCGTCATCGGGACGCTTGAGGAACTCGATATGTCCAAGATGAGTGGAAAGATTAAAACAGATCTAGGACAGACGGTCGTGTTCACGATGACGAGGCCGGACTTGTTTAAGGGACTGTCGGTAGGAGAACGCATCGCCGTCCGCCTGGATGATCAGGGACACGTGATAAGGGTCATGGATACGACCGTTCCGGAACTCCCAAGCCCTGAGAAGTAAGTCGATCAACCACGACTTATTCTGATTGGCATTCTTCACCATACCTGCTCCTTCCTGTGATCAAGCAGCGCATACAGCCGTTTTTTAGCAAGATTGGGATGGCCGGATGGGCAGCAGCGATCTCATCAGAGAAGCGTTGCGTCCTCAACAAACCTATTCAAGGGTCTTGGCGTCGAAGCTAACGAGGGCCTCGTCTTGAACGGTATAGCTGATCTCGACTGGGGTGCAGCAGACTTCACAGTCCTCGATGTAGGTGTGACGGCGTACTGAGAGGTCTAGAACCATCGAAATCTCTTCCCCACAAGAGGGGCAGGTGAAGGTGTGTTCCATTGACCGAGAATGGTACCGTAAATCCATGTGGATGACAATACAGGTCGCCGGACCCTGTGACTCTTAACCGACTTTCTATCAACATGCTCAGGATTCTTAGATAGGGGGCGGGGTGTGCAATTCCATATGGCGGAACTCGTCTATGCGCAGCTCTTCGATGCCGAGGTCTTCCGCATAATGGTGGGATCGGATGGTGTGCGGCGTGGTTGAAGGGCGCGGTCGCCACGGTGATCCGCGGGTGGGTTTCTGTGCTGTGGGCCGGTCACTTCGCAATGGTGATGCTGGGGACTCCGACGCGAGGCACCTCGCTGACGGTCATTTGAAACAAGAGATACAGCATTTGGAAGGCCTCACGGTTCCAACGTGCCAGTGGGCCGGTGGTGTTCACGGCGTAATATTTGCCGTGGGACTTGATCGATAAGTCGGCTTCTGGTGGCGCTCCATCCGACAGCAGGAGTCCTATGGTGTGGACGGGATTTTCGTGAACCATTGGGGTCCGCGGATCTTTCTCGACGTGGTATTCGGGGTCTTCTTCAAGCGATCGGCCCAGAAAGTTGAGAATGGAATAGAAGCTCCGCAGCCGGAAATCTCCCTTGATTGGGTATTCCCCTCCGACGTGCTCCGGCCGGATGTCGAAGGACACATCGCTGAGTTGTCCATCTTCTGTTTCCTCGATCAGCCGGGCCCGTTCCTCTGGTGAGAGTGTATGGAGGTCATAGTTGGTGATGAGAATTTGTCCCGTAATTTGTTTCCGAAGGGTGTAGCTGTTGTCTTTCTTATTGTAGGTGACGAGATACTCTTTCTGTAATGCTTGAAAGCCTTCGGCTGTAACCGAGTTGGCGGGAATGGTCCAGGTCCGATCGTAGACGAGCGGTTCGGCATACAGCTGGTTTTCGTCTTGAATGGCTGAGAGATGTGTCACCACCCGCCGAAATTTCTCGTAGCCGGTTCGGTCTCCCGGTGTATTGCGGTAGGCGACCTCTTGGCCATTCTCCGTGACCCGCAGTTCCTGCGCCATCAGCCGGAGCAACAGATCGATGTCGTATCGCTGCCGGAGAAGGAGGAGGAACTTGGTTTCCTGAAAGGGGGTCAAGAGCCGCTTGGTAAACTCTTCCCCTTCGATCGGCACAATACTAATGGTAGGGTTCTCCGCCATGCTCCCGCCGAAGATCGGCAAGATCGCTCTGCCGGCGTCTCCTGTGAATGCTGGTGTGGTGCCGGCGCTGACACGGAAATCGAACGTCGCGGCAATATTTGAGACGCCGGTGAAGTGAATCGGTTGATGTTGATGGGCGCGGGCGATGTTGATGAGCAGTTGTTTGGAGATGGCGTCCGTGATCGCCTCATCATAAGTCGTCACGGCTCGATTCAGCGTGATAGGGGAGAGACAGCCAGTCACGGCCAGGCAACAGAAGATTCCCGCCAGGGTCAATTGTGCGGGAGATTTTGAACGCTGCCGCATCGTCATGTGATCAACCTTCGCGCGAGTCGGGCCATTCTCCGGCAGGTTTGTAGCATAACTGGCACGAGATGCCTAGCGGATCGGACGTGCTTCTTGGGGAAAAACGAACGGGAGGCGGGAGAATTTCCTGACGTATGAATCGTGCGCGTCAGAGATGAAATAGAGTATCGGAATATGCTTGAACTCCGGCAGTGCATGATCGTCATTGATCGGGTAAGGACTGGTTGATGAGGAGGGGAAGGATGAACGTGTGACCAACCCAAGATGGTCGGGAGTCTTTTCTCGCCCGCTCAGGGCATTGAAGACTTCCGACCGATTTGATTGGTGCAACTATTCCAGCGGGGGCACCACTCCGGCAAAGGTCAACAGATCGGTGATACGAAAATCACCTCGGCTCGCAGCGGGCAGCACCGGTTTCCATCTCGGACGAGCGGCCGAATAGGATGTCTCATCGGCCTTCAGTAGGCCGACAAACACGTCACCGACGATACGGCCTCCCACCGGTCCTAAGCGGAGGCCATCCTCCATGAGCTCCGCCTCCTTCAAAATGTAATACCAGAGCGGCGTGCTCTTCTCCATGTCAAAGGGTTTGAGTATATCCAGCTGCACGGGAGTCAATACTGGAACGCCCATTCTCCGCGCAATCGCCTGGCCGGAGGGTATCCCGGAATTAACGTGGCGCATGAGATTGCGCGAGGCCAACGACTGCACCCCGTCGGCAGGCAGGCCCGGAGCAGGCACGGAGCAGGCCCGCGCGAACCTGGAAGCAACATCACGACGCTGGAGAGTTTGCCGTCATTTTTTGTTCGGTCGGAAATTGTTGTCGAATTTGAAGAATGTTTGCCAGTCGACAAACCGACGCGGTGCGCGTTTTCCTCCACGCATATCGTCTGGATCCGGGTTGTTGGGGTCTTGCGTATCGTCGAAGAGAAAGGCGAAGACCGGGGATCCGCCAGTGGGCCCGAAGTTCAGACGATAGCTCGGACGAATTTGTGAATGGCCGAAACGGTACGCGGCCACTGAAAACTCGATGGGGAGCAACGGATCTTTTGAACGTCTGGCGCGCCGACCGTCTGCACCGTCGTCTACCTGATAGAATTTGGGTCCCTTGTTGAGGATGTCAGCGACGCGTGCTTGCCCAATCGTCAGCGGCAGGAATTCGTGCAGGATGATCCACTGATAGTGCCAGCGGACCTGGCGTTGGGCCAGCTTGAAGATCTGCTCCTTCGATTGAGTGGCAAGAGCGGGGTCCTTGCGTAAGTGGTCGACGACCGCGTTATGAAAGCGCAGGAATGCCGTGTGAAGCTGAGCAAGGATGACGTGTTCGTCGTTCCGGCTATCTCCCAGGATGGCGTTATTGTAGGGGTTACGCGGAAGGTCAAAACGGGGCGCGCCCTTGCGAGAGACGGCCTCTGCCCCTGGAATAGGTTTTGATCTCGCCGGAGCTCAGGTCATACAACTCCGGAGAACCTTGAGGCCCATTGCCGTACACGCTATCCAGATCGAACGCCGCGGTGCGAAAGTTCGTCGTCTTTCTGGGGTTGCTCCGTTCGAGCAACGGGGATCTTGGGTCGAGCGTGATATCGTGGTCCAGAAATTGACCAAAGAAGGTGACGCCAGCCGTCATGTTGGGATTGTCGGGATTGTGTGGACTGAACACCGCGGGATTCGTGATGGATTGAATGGGATCGGTCAGGTTATCCAAGGCGTCGATGACGCCTCCTTTTTCGCCCAGCTTTTTGGCCTGGGTACCTGCCTCATCGGTCGGCGGGGCGTAGGGCGGCAGCTCAGGAAACATGCGGGTAAAAGAATTTTCTTGAGAGTGAGGCCGGTCCCGCATACCAGGAAGATGCAAATTGTTTTTTCCGTCAGCAGCCTGAGCCATAGTGAGGCCAACTAGCGCGGTAGAACAGAGCACGCCTGCTAGACCGACCGACAGATACTTCTTGCGACGATGCGACATCAGTGTCCTCTGTAATTAAAGATAGATACTGCTGCTGAAATCCGTGATTCAACCCTCCTTTCCCAGTTCCAGTATGACGTCATGCGAGCTTGGAGTGAGCAAGAACTAAACCAAGGAGCGCACGTCTTCCATTGCGTCGTTATCTAGCAGAAAATAAAGAGAAAAGATTCTGTGGGACATGTTCTCGAAAGCATGCGGTAGGCGAAACCATGCACTGTCACTCCTCACACCAGTGAAGCCAAGCGAGACGGGTGAGGATTCATCTGATCCATCTGGGTTGTCCGGTTCAGCCAAACACGTGAATCAGATTCGATACACAAGAGAGAGCAATCTGCCCTCATACTTCAGGCCACGGTCTGTATCGTGTGCGGACTAGTGCCGCAACCTGCTGAAGATGGTGATCATGAGCATCGCCCGGGAGACCGATCTCTTCGAGGGTTTGGCCATCTGGATGGCATAGTGGGTCGACGCGAAATCGATTCGCCTGCTGGTGTTGCTGGCTCTATGACAGTTTGACTTTCGGCCCTGCTCGATAATGCCATCACAGTGCTGCCTCTCGTGCTTGTCATGTTGGCGATTACCAAGCGCGTGGAACTTAGTCTCGGTGTATTTCTGGTGCCAGGGGACTGGCTCCGCATCTTCGAACGGCGGTGTTGGCATTGAGCTCACGGGAGGCCGTTGTCGATCGACCATTCTTGCACCGTTGTCCCTGGCTGCTCGGGATCGTCAACGTGGGGTTCTGTATGCATTCGCTCATGTATCTTGAGCCGGCCAGGATTGCGCTCCTCGGCGCGAGCCTGTTCATGCTGATCGGTCATGCGAGACGGACGCGGGGGAGTGCAGTGGAGTTGTCGGCTCTCACCGATGTCGAATGGAAAACCATCTTCTTTTTTATCGGGTTGTTTATACTCGTCGGTGGGTTGGTCACGGTCGGCGTGATTCGCTACCTGGCTGATCAGTTGGTGGCCCTGACAGAGGGGAATCTTGCCGAGTCCACGATGGCGGTGCTCTGGGGGTCGGCCATTTTTTTAGCCGCGCTGGATAATATTCCCTACGTCGCGTCGATGAACCAGTTGATTGTGGACCCCGCCCGGTCGCTTCACCCCGAGATCTCGGATTATGCCGCCCCGGTGCATCAGCCAGATATCATGCCACTGTGGTGGGCTCTGGCCCTCGGAGCCTGTCTGGGGGGGACGGCACGATCATCGGGGCGAGCGCGAACGTCGTGATTGTGGATATCGCGCGCAAAGCCGGCTATCCCATCTCATTTTGGCAGTTCTTCAAGTTTGGGTTTCCCGTGATGGTGGGGTCGATACTCATGAGCACTACGTATCTCTGGTTTCTCTTCCTCCGCTGACCGACTCGTTCAAACAGGCCCAGGCTTCAGTGAGAGCGGCCACACTGAATCACTCGCCTGTGTGGCAGTGGGAAGACCCGTTGAGCTCATGAGAGTATGTTCGGCCATTCATGGAATGATGACCAGTCGGTGTGAAGGAATTTCCTCACTACTGTACGCAACGGGCTACAGTAGTGAGACCCTTGCGAAATCAACCCTCTACAACGACTTTGATCTCAAGGGTGTACTCGTTTTCCTTCAGTGGGATCTATCTCCTGAGGGTGGAGAAGGAAGCAGTAGATCGAAAACTCACCATATTATGCAGTCGTTGGCTTTCTTCCTCCTTCGGTACGGCGCTTGCTGTTCTATTTGGCAAGCTGAGCAAAATTTAGACTGGAGGCTTAGTCATGGCGACACACACTCTCGAAACAACACGTTCCAGCCCCGCAGCTCTCACAGAGCAAGGATGGGGTGCAGGGAGTGAAAATGTCGGTAAATCGTCTACCCTGGTGCCGGTTACGGCCATCTCTCAGGGGCGTCGGCGCGAGGCACGCACTGACCATTGCCAGATGTGTTCGTACGAGCTGCTTGAAGCCGTTAAAGAAGAGACGGCCGTCATCCGGTACGGAGAAGCCACTATGCTTAACCAGAGCGTGGAGGGGATGCTTCTCCTCATGGACCGGGCCCCCGATATGCACCAGTTATTCGAAGTGCGCACTTCTCGTTCTAGATGGGCTAGGACCGTATATATCTTTGAAGCTCGGTGGGTCAGGCTCCTGCAGGTGGAGCAACAGGGAGCTCTCTACCTGGTTGGATGTGGGCGAATATTCGGGCCCAGTCACTATTTTCATTTCTAGCATCCCCGCGCGAGAGACAACCGATTTCTCTCTTCGGAGCCTAGCAGGTTGCGGGAAAACTCGGTGTAGGCACAACACTCCGATGGAATCATCCATATGGATGATTCCAATGGCACAATTGTCTCAGGATGCTCAAACAGGCCTGCCTTCTCACCCGCCCAACCTCAGCGGCTCGTTCACCCTCCCGTCCTGAGCCTGCCAAGACAGACTTGCTGCCCAAGAACGCGCCGTTCCGCGTGCAAGGCCGCAGCGAGCGAAGAGGCGAAGAGGCGAGGAGGTACGGACCGCACTTCGTGGGGCCGTTCGCCTTTGTCATAGATCTTGGCGAACGGAAAAGCCCCTCCAGTGCTTCCGATTTCCGAACAACTCTCGGTGAGCCTCTGAGCGAAGCGAGAACCCTGCCGGCGGAATTTTTCAGCATCCTGCTAGATCTTTCTGCCGACCGCTTGCTCTCGCTTGATCCGCGGGGGTAAGATCGTCCGTCCTCGCTTACCTACCATTGATTTAGGAGGTGTGATGGCCGTCCGTACCACTCCCCCAAAACCACGGGTTTCTTTCGACCGGAGCATCGAGCGGATGCGGAAACAGCTTGCCGAATTGGCTCCATTCCTGGGAAAGGGCAAGCCGACGAGTAGTCTGGAAGAATTTGACATGGAAACCGAACGGCTGATCGAGGATCTGCTCGGCCAGACGTCTGACTTGCTGCACGCCTATGAGTATGCTGAGTTGGGTGAAGCAGCAGGATTGGTCAACATGACGGACGAGGCGCCTGAAGGCACCGGCATGGATAGTGAGCGGCAAAGCCTGTTGCAGCGCGGCCGCGTGTTGGAAAGCTGTGTGGCGGAATTGGAAGCACGTCGATCTTCCGGACCGAAGAAAAGCAAGATCGGGCGCACGCTCATCGGTCCGCAGATCGCCGAGCATATGTCGAGCGAGGTCCGCAGCCTGTCGCAGGACGATAGTCTGCGACAGGCCGGGCAGCTGATGCAGCAATGGAAGCTAGGGGCGTTGCTCGTCACAAACAGCCAATCGTACGTGGGTATGATTACCGATTCGGTCCTGGCCCGCGAGGTGGTGGCCAATGGGTTAGATCCCAATACGACGGTTGTCAAGACCTGCATGCGAATACCGGTGGCGACCATTGAAGGTGATCGACCGATCATCGAGGCAGTCCGCATGATGAAGGAGCGGGCTACTCGGCATCTGGCCGTGACGCAAGATGGACAGATTATCGGCGTGATATCCGTCTCCAATATTCTGCGGTACTACTCAGGCGTTGCCTAATCACATGGCGCTCCTCTTTGTGAAACGCAGTTCTGCTTGCGAGGTACGGCTCGTGTGCATGCTATCGGCGATAAGCCGGCTGTCATCTGCTCTTGTTTCCAGCCATTCGCTTCTATCAGAACGGGAGGTGAGCAATGGGTCCAACCAAGGCGATTGTAAAAGAGAATAGGCTCTATGAGGTGGTGGGGGGAAAGCTGATTAAGGACGGATTCGCCGATCGGAAGAAACTTGAAGACTACGTGAACCATCATTATTTGACGTTGCCGGTGCTCGACAATGCGGGGAACCTGTGGCTGCTTGAGGGGAAGCCGGTGTATTGCCTCCGTGGCACGCAATACGAAACCGTAGACGATCAGAGGGTCCACCTCGCGCGTTGTCCGGACTGCGGTGGCATGGGAATCAGATCGGACCAATTTACGGTCGAATCGGATTGTATCCGTTGCACGGCCTGCGAGCATGAATTCGATGTGCGATTGGAAATGATGGAAACATAGGGGCCCTCTGCTCCATCCCTCCTGCGTGCAGACTGCGCAGGATCATAATGTGCTCGGTCGGCCTGTGCTCATGAAAATGCGTGATGGTCCAGCCGGTGTAGCGGGTCTCATGCAGCGTCACCATCCGCAGCGACTCATCGACCGGCACAGCGCGGGCCGAGAGCCGGCCGATCCGCCATCGTGACATTCCGCGGCCCCCTCCGCGTGATAGCGGTCACTCCAGCGGCGAAAGGTCCGCTCGGTCACCCTCAGCATCTTGCCCGCCTCCGCCATTGTCAGAATCCGTTGCTGCCGCCGCTCATTGCGCGCCTCGAACCGCATCTGTCTCACCTCCTGTAGTACCAGCGCCCGTGTCATCGTGGCCATCCTTGAGGGGCCACCTTAAACCGGACAGATCACGTGCTACAAAAACCGGACAGATGACGTGCTCTCTATAGGGATAAACGATTATATTGACACTGCGAGTAAAGAAAGTTAGGATTTGACGCTGGCAAATCTACCGATGGAACTAAGTGGAATATCTGTGCCGATCAGAGTGAAGACGACAGCTCTTTATCAGGGGTGGTTCTCAATTCCGTAACAAGGAGGTCAGGGTATGGCGAGTACAGCAACATTAGGGGGGTCGGACCGGGGGTACGACATGTCCCTCTGGTACGATTCCAGGCCCCTCAAGATCGGGTGGTTTGCCATGTTAGCGGCCGTGGGCTCCGAGGTCATCTTTCAGCGCGTCTTTGGCTATTCCCATGGCCTGGACTCCATGACTCCGGAATTCGAGAACGTGTGGATGGGGCTGTGGCGCTTTAACGTGATTTCCAACATCATCTTCTCGGCGGCCACGCTGGGCTGGATTTGGAACTCACGCGATCGCAACGTCGCCAACGTGGATCCCAAGACCGAGCTCAAGCGGTACTTCTACTGGATGATGTGGCTCGCGATTTACGTGTTCGGCGTCTACTGGGCCGGGTCCTACACCCTGGAGCAGGACGCCTCGTGGCATCAGGTGATCATTCGCGATACGAGCTTCACCGCCAGCCATATCATTGCGTTCTACTTCACGTTCCCGCTGTACATTACGTGCGGCGTGGCGAGCTATCTGTATGCCATGACCCGGCTGCCGCAGTTCAGCAAGGCCGTCTCGTTCCCGTTGGTGGGGGCGATCGTCGGGCCGATGATGATTCTCCCGAACGTGGGACTCAATGAGTGGGGCCATGCCTTCTGGTTTGTCGATGAACTGTTTGCCGCGCCGTTGCACTGGGGTTTTGTGACCCTGGGCTGGTGCGGGCTGTTCGGCGGGACGGGCGGCGTGGCAGCGCAGATCGTGGCGCGCATGTCGAACCTGTGCGATGTGGTGTGGAACAACGAGAGCAAGGACTGCTTGCACGTGATTCCATACTAAATTCATACCGTAGGCGCTCTCAGTGCCATCCACGGGCGACCCTCTATCTAGGGGGTCGCCCGTGTTGTTTCAGAGCCGAGTGTATCGCCAGACCTCAGACCATCGGACGGAGGAGGGCGTTCTCGTACAACTGTAGCAGCCAGGGTTACTTCGCCATTTGCTTGCAGGGCGGTGGGTGAATGGTGAGGCATAAGAGATGAGACTCCTCCTGCCTGATTTGACAGAACGAAGGAACTTGCTGTGGTCGTGGGAACATCGCATCTTTCACATGAGTCTGACCGCGTTTCAGAATCCCATCACGAGTCCACAGCCATACACCTGCAACTCCTGCCATACACCACTGCTGCACTCTTGATCTGTGAGGAGTACAGATGTGCTGCATCGTTTCCTTGGCCAAGGATAGATAGTGGAGCGCTGTCTGTATCCTCGTCGGTGCTTTTGATGATTCCCAAACCGACCGATATCGGCAGAAAGGAAACATTCTGATGATCGCTCGACAGGGATTGGCAAGACGTTGCTGTCTCATTCCCTGATTCCAGACTCCCATTCCTTTCGCCATAGCCGGTGTGACGACGCTGATTGAAGCCGGCTATGTTGGTGAGGATGTCGAGAACGTCGTCCCGAAGTTGTTGCAGAATGACGACTACGATATGAAGCGGGCCAAAACCGGATCGGTGAGTTCGCCAAGGTCAGCGCCAAGCCGGAGAGTTCGTCGCTGATAGGCGATGTGTCGGGCAAGGGCACCCAGCAGGCGCTCCTTAATCTCGCGAAAGGGACGATCTGCAATGTGTCGCCCAGGACCAGATGGGAACATCCTGAACAAGACTACGCTCACGCTGCGCGCTTCGCCCGTCTGTCACTTGCAATAGGTCTGACAGACTGGCCATTCTCGCGAGACATGGCACTCCGTCTCTTTTCAGACTCGATCTCTCCTGCCATCGACTACGCGAGAAGCATACAAGCACACCCATCTTTTCGAGACCGATGATCTCGACCATAGGGCACCGCACTTGTATCAACACGAGATTCGTTAGGTCTGTCGTATGTACCTATGCCGCGCGACGATGGTCGGCTGAGGCATGTGTGACTGCCTCTCCAGGCTCATCGATCTTGCCCTTCGGTTCCTTCGACGACCCATTTGGGTTGGAGTATAGTATAGCGACACATTCGAAAACGGTCGCCACCATTGCCACGAACCCTATTACGATTCCCCAATATACCCATGACATAAGTCACACCCTCGCGTGTGCATCACGCGAGTCCTTTCCCCGCACGCCTTCACGCCGCCATGCGATACACCCACTTGGCTGCCTGGCGCTCCATCTCGGCGAGCGCTTTGGTTTCTCTGCTCCGAGCAGTTACTGAAAGCCCTCCAAAGAAAACGGTCACCAGCATGAGGCCGGCGACAATCAGATAGCCCATTGGAATTTCAGGCCAGGACGCGGGTTCAGTGGAGGCGACCGCTGTGTCTTCAGGAATCGCTTCGATGGCTGTCAGCAGGGTCACGCGATCCGCCAGTGCCTCAGTGCGAATGGCCGCCAGCACGAGGCTCGCCAGTTGCTCTTGTTGTGCAGCCCGGACTTCTTCCGATCCTGTTTGGGCCTGCGTCACCTGCACAAGAGCAGTCCCGAGTCGCTCCTGGATCGCGCCAGCCCGCTCGGTGTAATTCTGAATGGCGTCCACAATCTTGCGTCCGAGAGTCGCCTGCCAGGTGGAGGCGAACTCCTGGTCCAGACGCTGCCCCCAGGCTTCAGTTGCGCGAATCATGTTGGTGTTGTACTCAGAAAGATACTGATCAGCCGACAACGCACCGCTTCGAATGCCGCGCGCGGTGAAATTCACAATCGCTCGTCCCATGACGTACTGGACCCGAGCCATATGGTTGGTTGGGACTGTCTCAGCCTGGCGCATGACGGCGCCGAAGGGACCGCCCGGAAGCGATTGGAACTCCTGGTGAGCGAGGGTCGCCTGGTTCCATTCGGATGCAGACTGAGCGATGAGCTGATTGGCCCGGCGTTCGAAGAGCGCCTGCTCGACAATGGCTTGGCCCAGGGCCGGCTGGAGCAAGGTCATTCCAAACTCAGTGCCGACCGGTTGGTCAATCGAGAGGGGCTGTGGGGTGGCGATCTGATAGGTGCCGTTCGCAGCAAAAAAGACCAGCAAGGCTCCGAAGACAATCGCACACATGCCGATCCCCACGATGATGTCGATGGTGTTGTAGCGGTGCGACATAATGACCTCCTTTCGACAGCGGGCAATCACGCGCGAGGCATGCACACCACGCGGCATCTTGCTCGAGTCACCTGAAATAGTTTCTGGCCCTTACAGTCGATCACGTGCTGTACCCCCCGGTGTGAAGTGGCGATGAGAGACAGTAGAGACGCAGAGGCTCATCCAGGTGTTTGCATAGACACCGGAAGCAGGCCACTCGGCTTGATTGCTGGAAAGAGTTGGATGAGGGAGGAGGCCGCACGTGCCAGGTCCGTCTCGTTGGATCTGTGCTCCACGGAGGCTCATGGCTCCCACCTCTCAGAATGAGGCGGCTCGTGAACTGCTTGTTACTCTACGCCTCAGCCGACGAGCCGGTCACGCGCGAGTACGGCAAGGCAGTGGTTGGTTGGAGCGAATCAGAACGATGAGAGATCCGACCGTCACTGCGGAGAGGCATTGACCTTGGTACCCTCCTTCACAGGCGGTTCGATTGTGATATTCGGTCCCTGAACCGTTGGAAGAATTCCTGCTCCCGGCTTTTGAAGCAACCGTTGGTCGTTCTGATTGATTGAAAGATGCTGGGTCGAACGAACATCGTCGAATATCGCCGACTCAACCAGTGCGTTCTCACCTGAGGCGTTCTTCTGGCCCGGATCATTGGCCAGGGGCCGTCCTTTCACGGGATCCACCGACTTTCCCATCGGATAACCCGGATGTTTCGGCAACATATCAGGCTTGGCAAGCGCGAGAGACACAAGAAGACCGACAACGAAGGGACTGGCACAGATGACGAGCGTAGCTCTTCATGATGGCGCCTCCTTGTGGGCAGAAGGGATCCGTGAATCTGAGAGATCTCCTTATGCATCAACGTGGGCTTATGACCGAGCTGTACCTGTGTGCCTGCCTGGACTGACTGCGCCGCGCGCAGGTCGCATTCCGATCGAAGTCATCGGTTCGATGGCCCCATGCGCTTGCGCGTCCCTATTCGTGATGATGAGTGGATCGGTAATATTGCCACAGATGAGACACTTCCATCCGTCATACTCCCAAGCACGGTCCCCCTCGAAATGTGCGGCGATGCTCATTCCCCCGCAACGTTCACAGGCCATAGGGTCCTCCATCGGGGCTTCGGAACACGTAGGTGTGACTGCAGGTCTTCTCGCACATAATGCATGAGTGCTTCTGTGGCGATCGCGAACTCGCTGTCGGTCGGTCAATGTCTTGTTTCAAGGCCGCCTCCTGATGATCCTGTTCATCGGAACTCTGTCCCGGCTTCTCCTCATCATGAGGCTCGTCATTCTCACCGCATGAGGCCCACATCGCGACAATCCAGGTGAACAGCATCAGGACGATCAGGGCAATGACCGGGTACATAGAAAGCCTCTTCGGCATCGGGCAACGGCTGTGCAGCAGGCGCGCGTCGCGACGTCTTGATCGAGTCGCAGTGAACGATTTCCGGGCCATGAGAATCGGCCAAGATCTGGACCGATTCGAGGCGCAGGCCTGCTACGTTGCCGAGGTTAGCTGACGTGAATGGAAGCACTCGACCGTATAACCTGGCTAGATCATGAGGGAGAGATTGAGTAGAGAAGAGGCTACACTTGGCCTGGCTACACCGGTGGATCTGTGCTCCACGGAGGACCATGTTGCCACCTGCAGGAAGAAAAGGCGGTTACTGCCAAGACATTCAGTCTACGCCCCATGACCAATCCGGTCAATGCGCTCGAATTCGATGTGCCTAAATCCGAGGGGGATGTTCATCCATTGACATGAAGATGGATGCGGGAGTATGAAGAATGTGACTGTGCTCTCACCCTCAGAGAGGAGGTCGCTGATGGAAGACCTTGGTCCACCAGATCAGAATACCCCGGCGGATTGAAGGTGGGTGCTCGGCTGTACTGTCAGTTCCATCTTCGGCGGTCACACCATTCCCGCGTTCGGGAACCACACAAGAAGATTCGGCCGATCGGAAGATATGAAGCTGACAGGTGAAGCCCCACAGCACGAGGGGAGCTGCAACTGTCCTCATCGAGCAGGCTCAAGACCATCAGTCACGCACGGGTCTCTCCGGTGGTACCACAATCGCATAGTGGTCGACGGCGTCCCAAGCGCCCACCACGGGCACCGCAAGGGTTCCCCTTTCTTTCTTCCCTTGATGGCTGCCCGTGGCGTTTTTTTGTGCTGATGTCACCCGGTTATTCTGTGGAGGGAGAAATATTTCTAAACTCAATCTCACCAGAGGAGGTGACCATGCTTGTCCATGAAGTCATGTCAACCGGTCTTGTGATGGTGAAGAGGACCGATACAATCCGGTCGGCGGTGATGAAAATGATGAACCGCCACTGTGGGTCTCTTCCTGTGGTCGAGGGAGACAATCAGCTCGTTGGAATGATCACGTTGCGGGATGTCTTGATTCCGCTCTATCCGAACTATGGGGACTATATTCACGACAATGTACACAGCCGGAGTTTTGTCGAAATGGAAGATGGGTATCCAGAGGTACTTGGCGGGAAAGTCGAGGACATCATGAGTAAGAATCCAATGACAGTGGCGCCCCACGATCCTATTTTGGAAGCCGCCTCGTATATGGGCATCAAGAACTTCCGGCGCATCCCCGTCGTCGAAAATGGCAGGCTTGTCGGGATGGTCAGCATCGGCGACATCAACCGCGGGTTATTCTTTGAGAAAGGGATGCAACACTGAGCCAAGATTTCCGGTGAAGGGCCCGTCTCGATGGATAGGGTCCCACGTATTCATACCGCCATGCCGAACCCGTACGTTCTGACGGCCATCCTCGCGGATACGTATGACACCCCAAGACAGTGCGAGTTAGCCTCTCTGCCGGTACCACCTGAGCCTGTTTCCCAACGATCACCTCTGCGTCCATCCCTTAATCGACGGCGAATCCGTGAAACGCTCCTGTTTGTCAAGGCGACTGGGAACAGGATGTCAGAGCGCATGTGAACGTCCACTGTTATCAGCCTTGGAAAAGCCGCCTGCGGGACGGGCAGAGGGAAGCGGGCGAATCACCGCTGATATTCTTGCCGGCATCTTCTTTCTCCCTGCCTTGCGCGGGAAAGTCCTTTCTGACGTCTTCTCGCTAAATATAGCCGTCGACCTTCAGCCACGGAGCCTCTCTCCAAGCTCATGATGCTATGCCTATGTGAAAATCTGGATGCCCGCTTCTTGACATTCGTTGAAGAGGGGTTATACGCTCATGATGTCCATATAACGATTTATGTGAAGGGGGACGGTCCAGCGCGCATCGGGCAGTGGAATCCACGAGGTCACTCCGAACCAAGGAGGAGGCGGATATGACAAACCTTACTCCACCAGACCACAAAGGCCCGCCGAGTCACGGACGGGCTTCTCGTCAGTTAAGCTAGCCGGTTCTCCAGCGGCTCTCGTCTTGCCGTCTAGGCAATATCCATCACATAGAGAGGAGTCGTTGTAGGGTGCCTGAGCCGACATGGTCAACAGCACCAGCTTCATCGAGTTCCGTCTCCGCTGGCGAGTCGCCTTAAACCCCACTCTCGCACGGGTCTTCATGCCAATTCACAGGAGTATTTCACAGGAGTATTTCTCACGTAGGTGAGAGGGAGGTTCGTAACATGGCAAGTACAACCACATGGGGGGAGGCGGACCGGGGCTACGATATGTCGCTCTGGTACGATTCCAGGCCCCTCAAGATCGGCTGGTTTGCAATCTTGTTTGCGGTGGGATCCGAGGTCGTATTTCAGCGCGTGTTTGGGTATTCCCACGGGTTAGATTCGATGACGCCGGAGTTCGAAAACGTCTGGATGGGCCTGTGGAAGTTTAACGTGATTTCCAACATCATCAACGCGTCCGTGATCTTTGGGTGGCTTTGGAGTACGCGGGATCGCAACGTGGCCAACGTGGACCCCAAGACGGAGCTCAAACGGTATTTTTACTGGATGATGTGGCTTGCATGTTACGTCTTCGGTGTGTACTGGGCGGGGAGCTACACCCTCGAGCAGGACGCGTCGTGGCATCAGGTGATCATCCGTGATACGAGCTTCACCGCCAGCCATATCATCGCGTTCTACTTCACGTTCCCGCTCTACATCACCATGGGAGTCGCGAGTTACCTCTATGCCATGACCCGGCTGCCGCAGTTCAGCAAGGCGGTCTCCTTCCCGTTGGTGGGGGCGATCGTCGGGCCAATGATGATTCTCCCGAACGTGGGACTCAATGAGTGGGGCCATGCATTCTGGTTCGTCGATGAACTCTTTGCGGCGCCCTTGCACTGGGGCTTCGTGACCCTGGGCTGGTGCGGGCTGTTCGGCGGGACGGGCGGCGTGGCGGCACAGATCGTGGCGCGCATGTCCAACCTGTGCGATGTGGTCTGGAACAACGAGAGCAAGGACTGCTTGCACGTGATCCCGTATTAAGCCGCGCAGTTGGTTTCGGTGGGCTGAAAGTAGAGAGACTGTCAGCGTCCTCAGCTCCATACACGGGCGACCCTCTACCTAGGGGGGCGCCCGTGGTGTGTTGTTGGCGAATGAGCTGAAGCAGGCGGGAGTTGCCCTCTGGTCATTCCACGATCCACAGCCTGTAGCTGGACGCATTCCGCAACAACTGATCCATGAAACCTCCGCCGAAGAACCGTTTCATCCCGTCCGAGCCCTGACGACTGATCACGATACCTCGTCACGACTGGTATAGACCTTGTCGCGAATACTCTGCGCGATCGTGTCTTCGTGTCTGAACTTCAGTGTGGCGCGGTCCGGATAACGTGACCAGACTTATCGGGTGGACGATGGAATTTTCCAACGACCGGATACACGAGGGCGGCAAAGTCCCAATAGCGCATACGGATCGCGTCTGAATGGGTTCCGGCTTGGAAGACGATCTCTTCGTCCTCCGTGAGCGATTGATCGACATATACAGGGAGTCCATAGAGGTTGCCGAAGGGCGGCATAGCGCCCAACTCGCAGTCTGGAAACAGGTGTGTAATTTCATCCTCAGTCGCGAGTCGTAGGTGATGGGTGTCGAAGACTGTCCGTAAGCGACGAAGGTCCACGCTCCAACTTGCCGGCAGCACCGTCATGACGAACCGCTTTTTTACCTTCACGATTACGACCTTGGCCATCTTTTTCTCCGGGGTACGGAGCATCTGCGCGATAGTAAGGGCACGAAACGCTTCCGGGTGGGGCAACACATCATAATGAACATGTTCACGATTGAGATACGCGGTGAGTGTTGGTGAGATGGACATAGTGACACCTCCTGTGGTGGCTTGACCTCGCGAAAGAGGTCGCTACTGGAATGATTGAGGGGGAGGGAGAGTTGCTCAATGCGATTGTGGCGAAGATGTGTTGCATGATCAAGACTCCGCTGTGATCATGATGGCTCACTCAATCTGTGTAATATACGCCGTTTTCAATGTTCAAGTCTTGGGGAAAAACCACATGCCAATAAGAGGATGGAGGCCCCTAGAGCCGCTCAGGAAACTCAGAAACGACGCCATCCATATCAAGATCGCATTGTCTGCTTGTCACGGATTTTGCTGAGGACCCTTGACATTCGCTCTCCGGACGCGTTGCAATGGAGGGCGGCAGCACCTCTATTTACAACATCGCGGGCATAACTCATCGGTGCCCCATGAGGAAGCAGGTTAGTCTTCAGCGCTCGATCACACTCTCGGTCCTCTCCATCGGTTTGCTCTGCGGCGCCTTCGGCCTGGCCTATGCGTATTGGCAGACAAAACACTCGTTCCGCGAGGCCATCGGCCTCGGGTTTCAGGAACTTGCACGCCAGAGCGCCGATAAAGTCGGGCTCATCCTAGAAAAAGAAATCGAGTGGGTGGAACGGCTCAGCTCCCTCCCGCAGATCCGTGAAGCTGCCCGAGAAGGCACCAGGCTGACCTTCGATCAGCAGTTTCTTGAGCGATGGAGGGAGTCGCAACGGCCGTATTTTCGGTCACTGGACATCCTCGATCACCTGGGCCGTCCGGTCGGTGGAGCCCACAGTGAAACCCCCAAGACGAATTACAGGAGACAACCTTGGTGGCCGGTCGTCATCGACCAGCGACGATTATGGGTGGGGAAGCTGCGTCTCGACGAAATGGGAGATGGGGATTTGGAAATCGCCGTACCGATCATTGACGAGGCCGGAGCTGTGTTGGGCGCGATACAGGCGGTGATCGAGAAGGACCAGCTCTTGACCTCGGTCCTCCGAAGTAGGATCGGGAGTACCGGTCATGCCATGCTGGTCGGATCCCAAGGGACGGTGTTGGCCTGTCCACTGCTACCGCCTGGACGACATACGGCGCTTATTGGGCCGCTGAGAGACTCACTCGCCTCGGGTTTTTCTCTGCCCGATGCTGCCTGGATGGAAGTCCCGGACGATGCTCACGGTCAAGGGGGTGGGATCGTGGGGTTTGCATCCGTGGCGCTCCGACCAAATATCGTCCAGGCGGAAACGTGGTCCATTCTCGTCCGCCAAGATCCCGACGAAGCCTATGCGCCCTTGCGTCTACTCCTGTGGAAGCTTGTGGCGTTCGGCATGTTGGTGTTCGCCGTGATCGCTTTGTTTCGATGGCGCCTCGTCCGCCGCATTGTGCAACCAATCAACATGCTGGTTGAACGAGTGCAACTCTTAGGGCAGCAGAGCGGTGAGAAGCCGATGATGGTCACGCAGTCTTCCGGCATTGTCGAGATCGATACATTGGCCGCGAGTTTCGATGGATTAGCGGAGAGGCTTGAGCGTGCCTCACGGGAACGGGAGCGGTATGTGGCCGAACTTGAGCGAGCGAACCGGGAACTGGTCATTTCCGAGGAGCATTATCGGATGTTGTGGGATCATTCGACGGATACCAGGTTGCTCGTCAATGAGAGGGGAATCATCCAGGTTGTCAATCGTCGAGGCGAGATGAAACTGGGGGCACCGGCCGATCGTCTGATCGGCACGAAGGTGGAAGATCTCTTTCGGGAGGAAGATCGTGCCCGGTTGCGCCGATTGTTGGAAGCGGTCATCGTCACCAAGAAAGAAGAGCCAGCCGGCGAGATGCGCACGTCCTCACCAACTGAGGGCACGCTGATCATGGACGTCGATCTGGTGCCGGTCGAGAACGCCGGGTCGCCGGTCGCCGTCATGGTACAGCTGAGCGACCTCACCGAAAAGAAGTGTCTCGAAGAGCAGTTGATCCGTTCGGAGCGCCTCGCTTCGCTCAGTCAGTTTGCCTCGATGTTTGCCCACGATATTCGCAATCCGTTGGTGGGGATCAAGAAGACATTGGAGTGGCTCGCACAAGACGAATCGTCGCAGCCGGTCTCGCATCGGCACTGGTGGGGCGACATGCGTGTGACGATCGACCTGTTGCTCGGCATGATCAACGATATGCTGGATGTCTATCAAGAAAGCTACTCCGGGTTGCCACTCTTGACCTCGACGGTGTCGGTCAAAGATCTCGTCGACGACGTGGTGCAGCTCTTCCGAACCGAAGCCACCGAGAAGCGAATCGCTTTTCAACTCGAGATGCCGGATGACGATGTCGTGATGATAGCTGATCGGCGCCGCCTGCTTCGGGTGCTCATCAATCTTGTGCACAACGCACTGAAGTTTTCTCCACAAGGAGGAAGGATCACCGTGGCGGTTCACATTGAGGCACGAGAATGGACGGATCGAGAATCTCCTGGCACGTCCTCCTTCACCGCCATTCAGGTTGCGGACGAAGGCCCCGGCATCGCTCTTGAGGATCTTCCCCATCTGTTCGAGATGTTTGGCAGAAGGAAAGATCCCGGAGATATTCGAATGGGACGAGGGCTGGGATTGCACTTTTGCCGCCTGGTCGTGTCGGCTCATCGGGGGAAGATTCGGGCGGAGAATCGTCCATCTGGCGGCGCAGTCTTTTCCGTCGAACTGCCGCTGAATCAGGAGGCCTATGCCGGCCACATTGCTGATTGCCGAGGATCAACGGCTCTTTAGGCAAAGCCTTCGGCTGCTTCTCGAACGCGAGCCGGACCTGCGAGTGGTCGGAGAAGCGACCGATGGGCACGAGGCGTTCGATCTGGCGATGAAAACCAAACCTGATATGATCCTGATGGACGTGGATATGCCGCGGCTCGACGGGGTGACGGCCACGCGCCTGATCAGGGGTTGTCTCCCTGACGTCAAGGTGTTGATGTTGTCGGTCCATGATGACGATGCGAGAATCGTGGCGGCAGTGCAAGCCGGCGCCTGCGGCTACATTCTGAAGGACGCCGACCATGCCGAGTTTCTTCGTATCATCCGAGCCACCTACCGCGGAGAGCAAGTCCACTCTCCCTTTATGCCGGACGGCTTTGCTCGGAACGTGGTTTCCGCACTGCAAGAGGCTGGGGGTGGGGTCCCCGTCGGTGTCGCACTGTTGACTGAGCGTGAGCGGGAGATTCTCGCGGTTGCCGCGTCTGGGCGTGGCAATAAAGATATCGCAGATCAGTTGTGTGTCTCGCTCGATACCGTGAAGACCCACCTTCACCACATCTATCGCAAGCTCGGCGTCGGCGGCCGTGTCGAAGCGGTCCTGGCCTATCTCAACAGCAAGTAACGTTTCCGCTTCTCCACTCCCTCACCCGAACGGTGTACACAAAAACCATCTTTTGGGCGATAGGCTTCGTTCGTGACTCTCGATAGAATAGTGCCAGCGTAGAGTGAAGATCGAAGGCAGTTCACGGGGAGTGAACGTGTAACAGGGAAAGGAGGTAATGCGAAGAACAGATGGCATTCGATCTCCGTCGGTGTTGACACCCGTTGATTGATTGAATGAAGAAAGGAGGCTCCCATGAAATCGATACTCGTGACATTCGTTGTGGCCTTCTGTGCGGTGACCCTGTTCGCCGGAGGTGTCGCAGTGGCTCAAACGACGAATTGGATGGATGAGCTCAGCGGCTCGGTGAATTTTTATAAAAACAGGTATCCCACCACCGATAATGTGCAGGCCAATTGGGACCCCTATCTCAGCGAGCTGACGGTCATGAAAAAAGCGGCGATACGGGGCGATATCCAAAAAGTGCGGGTCGGAATGGGCAAGTGGTTCAAGATGCTCAAGGATCGGGAATATGGAATTCACCCGAAGGCAGCAGATGAGCTCTTTAGAATAGCGGTATTGGCGACGCCCTTCGATGAGTACAAAATCTCTGTTCCGACTAAATAAATACGGGAGGCAGGTTCTCATCGAGGTTAGTAGGCACGTACCGGGCGAGCAGTGTCGGCGGTCATTGAGAGGGGAGAAGGCCGACGCTGCCCGCCCGAGGCAGTAGCATTCTAGCAGGATGCTGAAAAAGTCCACCAGCGGCGTTCTCGCGTCGCTCAGAGGCTCAACGTACTGAAGCGTACGCCTCGCCTCTTCGCTCGCTGCGGCCTTGCTGGACGGCCTTTTTGAGCATCCTGAGATTATTCTAGCTTCAGCGCCATACGGAAAATTCCAACCATGGTTTTGGCATCAACTGAGTTTTTCCGCAGCCTGCTAGGATTCCCGTGAAAGGTGAGGCGTGAGAGGTGAAACGTAGGGCTGCCGAGTGCCTGTCCTGAGAAATTTTTCACGTATGACGATTCACGTCTCACGGATCGTTAGCCCTCCTTTTTGAGCACCCTGCGTGGTGCTCTTTTTTATTCAGTCCTATAGGCCATCGAGGTTCTGCCGATCACGCCATGATCGACATCCATCGGTTGTGGTGAAGGAATCGGCCCGCACATCTTGACTTCACTTGTTCCTGAACGTACCATCCGTTTGCGAATGGATCCCTGGCCGCCACGTGGCGGATAGAGGATCACGTTTTGCGAATTTTTCCACCATGCGTACGTAGCAGGGTCGACGTTATGGCAAGTCGCCTGCAGTGGGTTATCGCATCGCTCCTGGCCTGCGCCATGTCCGGTTGGGCAAGCAGCGAAGGTGTTTGTGCGAAGGACCTCCGGCCTGTATCCGGTGTTCCCCTTCACACCATCATTGAGTTCGAGACGACCGCTCGACTCCTGGCGGTCCTGCTCGATTCCGGTCGAAATGTCATCAACGAGTACCAAGTCCCGTTCGATGAGCAGGCAAAAACGGAAAAAGACTTTACCGCTGACCTGTTTGAACGACAATTGCTGGATGTCTTTCACAGTCGCTCTGGTACCGACCTGCGAGACCTTGAGGCGTCGAGAATTCCTGCCGAAGCGAAGACGCTACTCAAAGAACTGGTCGTAGTCAGTAAACAGGTGGTCGCGGAAGCCCACGCTGAAATCAATCGACCAGATGGTGGACGCACAGAGTTTATTCCCGCGATCTTCGGCTCGCGAGTGGCCGCCCGATTCACCGAACGAACCCACGTGCGGCTGAAGCAGACGGCGCTGGCGCCGCGCAATCCCCTCAACGCGCCGGATCCTGCTGAACGAACCGCGTTGGAGTCGTTTGCCGATCCCTCCTATCCTCTTGAAAAAGTCATCAGCGAAGTCACGGCGAAGAGTAGGTCGTTGCGCCTGATGTTTCCCCTCTATACGACAAGGCAATGCCTGGATTGCCATGGCGACCCCAAAGGGGAGCTGGACCGGACCGGCTATCCCCGGGAGGGACTCAAACTTGGGCAGAATGCCGGAGCGATTAGTGTGGTGATCCCCATTCGACCATGAAACGGATCGCAGTATTTCTTGCGGCGATGATCGTTGCCGGCTCCAGCAGTCTCTGGGGAGCCGAGCGGCCTGACGCGTCGACCGCGAAACCGGCTGGGAGCGGGGTCATCGTCCATAGCGATGGGTATGTCCTGACGGCGGAGCATGTGATCGCCAATGCGAAATGGATTTTCGTCATGACCGCCGGGGAATTCCGCGCGCCGGCGATCCTGGTCAGCACCGATTCCGAACACGACCTCGCCTTGCTCAAGATTGAAACGGTCGGGCTGACGGAGGCGCCCATCGGCTATGCCGGAGCCGTCAGACTCGATCAAAAAATCATCACCGCCGGATTTTCATTCGGCCTCCGGGAAGTCTCCGTGACCCGCGGTCGAATTGCGGCGGTGCGGACGAGGGGCGTCCAGCGAGTCTTTCAAGTGGATGCGGCGATCAATCCGGGCAACAGTGGAGGTCCCATCTTCAACGGACGCGGAGAGGTAGTCGGCGTGATGACCAGCAAATTCTCCCATCCTTCCGGTATCGTTCCGGAAGGGATGTCCTTTGCGGTGCCGATCAGCTATGCCACGCCTCTCCTCGCGAATATCCCGGATTTCGACTTTACGATGATCGGGAGAGGGAGCAAGGCTGTTGAGGGAGGCGATGAGAATAAAGGCCTTGCCCAAGAGGTCGTCCGGACCACGGTGCTCATTGAGACAGTGAGGAACACGGAGGAGGTTTCAATGCCACCGGCTCCGACTCCCCCTATTGAAGCCTCCCCAAAGAATGACTCTCCGGTAGTCGTCTCGCCGCGCCTATTGCCGAGCCCACTGCGGGACCATGCCTCAAGTGCACAGGACGAGAAGGCGATCGCGCGGGTGAATGACCAACTTCGGGCGGCACAGGACGATGAACTGAAGCAGCTGGTTCAGCGTGGCATTGCCCAACCTGAAGGGATGAGGCTCATTCCAGCCGGAGAGTTCTGGATGGGGACGGAAGATGGGCTGCAAGACGCTCGTCCACGTCATCGCGTGTCTCTCAGTTCCTATTGGCTTGATACCTACGAAGTGACGAACGAACGGTATCGACCGTGTGTGGAAGGAGGGGGCTGCACACTGCCGAAAGACCGCCAGGCATTCGAGGACCCTCAGCATGCCCAGCATCCCGTGGCGAACATTACGTGGAGTCAGGCGCGAGCCTTTTGCCAGTGGCAAGGGAAACGATTACCGACAGAAGCCGAATGGGAGAAGGCGGCGCGAGGGACGGATGGCCGCCGCTATCCCTGGGGCAATGATGGGGAGGTCTTGAAACACCATATGAGAAATCGACAACTCACGACCGACGCCGGCGGAGTGGGGCTGGTCGGGCGTCAGACGGCAACGGCCTCGCCCTATGGGGTGTTCGACCTGATTGGCAGCGTGTCAGAGTGGGTAAAAGATTGGTACGCGGAAGATTTCTACCAGGCCTCTCCTACCCGCGATCCACAGGGACCGTTGCGTGGTTCATTCCGCGTGTTGCGAGGGGGGGAATGGGACGAAAAAAACCAGAATTTTCAGGCCACCTATCGAGGCTGGGATGACGTGACCTACTGGGGGCCGACGCTCGGCGTGCGCTGCGCAGAAGACGTGCCCTGATCCTGTGCTCTTCTTCCTGTGCCCTTCCCCTCAACTTTGCGCGATTCCGGTCTTCATGGTCGGTGCCTGTGTGGAATGTGTCTTTTCCTTGAGGAGGGCTCCGAATGAGACGAGTAGGTAGAGGGTCATGGCTTGCGATCATGACAGGGTTGTGTGTTCTTGGGGGGTGCAGCTGGCAAAGCCCGTTCGGTATCTTCATGAGCTCCACGAAAGATTGTGCGGAGATGCTTCTGCAGGGAGATATTCAAAAGGTGGCGAAGACCAGAGGGGAACGATTCTTGGGGAAGGTGCCGGACACCACAGCTCGTTGTCTTGGAGGGAAGAAGGCCGAGAGTCTCAGAGAGGGACCCTGGTTGGATTGGCCGAATTATTGGGCCAACGGCGATGCCGCGTCTCGCGCTCCTGCGCGGCTTCTGGCCAACGCCAAAGTCGTCGGCCCCAACGCGCATGGAATCAACGGCGCGCTCTATGAGTTGGAGCTGCAACGGATCGAACTCATCACGTTCAATCTCTTCGACAACAACCAGACCTATGAGTCCTATGTCACAGGCCGCGACGGCGAGGCTGGGCCGGTGCTCAATACCTGGCCGGAAATGCGATTACCCCAGAGCCATCCCGACTTCACCTCTGTCGGTGGCGAGCAGACACAGGTCTGTCGCGGAGCGACGATACGATTCCGTACCCTGACCGGCATCTGCAACGATATCCGCAATCCGCTGATGGGGTCGACACACCAACTCTTTGCGCGGAACGTGGACTTCGACACAACATTTCCAGATTTGGGCCTGAATGAAATGACCAAGAATCGCCATGGGGATCGACTGGGGCTGTTGAAGCCGGACCCACAGGTCATTAGCCGGAAGTTGTTCACGCGAGCGCAGTCGCAGCCGGACAAGTGCAGCAAAGGCTACGACCTGCCTGGTGGCGCGCAAGAGGCCGAGTGCGAATACAAGAAGGCGCCGTTCTTTAATGTGCTGGCAGCCTTCTGGATTCAGTTCATGACCCACGACTGGTTCGCGCATCTCGAAGAGGGACACAATCGACCTGAGTGGATGGCCGTCGGTTGTGCGACGCAACTGGTCAAGAACATCGGACAGCCGCTGACGGGTGAGGACGCCAAGAAGTTGGGCTGCAGACCCGACGACAAGATCGATGCGGCAATGATTGCCGAAGGCACGGAGCCGAAGACGTTCAGGAACGACGGTAAGACCTATCTCACGCGGGCGCCGAAGACCACCGCGAACCACGTCACCGCCTGGTGGGATGCCTCGCAGCTCTATGGATACGATGAGCGGTCCGGACGGCGAGTGAAGCGCGATCCCAATGACCAAGCCAAATTGCTGTTGATGCCGATCAGAGAAGAGGGGGGAGGCGGCGACAAGCTGGGATATTTGCCGGTCTTCGGACCAGGTGACCCGATCAATCCTGAATGGTCCGGCCAGGAGGCGACGGCCTTTCCCGACAACTGGAGCATCGGGATGAGTTTCTACCACAACGTCTTTGCGCGAGAACACAACGCGTTTGTGGATGCATTCCGAACGCAGGCTGCGCTCACGCCCGATGTCGACAGCGGCTTACGGCATCCCACCAATCCCGATCGCGTCATTCGTGACAGAGACGTCACGCCGGACGAATTGTTCGAAGTCGCCAGACTGGTCGTCGCGGCCGAGATTGCCAAGATCCACACCATCGAATGGACCACACAACTGCTCTACAACGAACCGTTGAACCGGGGGATGAACGCCAACTGGAGTGGAGTGTTCGCGAAGCATGAGACGGTGGCGGAGGCGCTGAAGGAGGTGGTGCGCCGGCTCGGCGATTCGAACGATGCCAAGAAAGCGAACAGCCTCTATGCCGCGTTTGCCGGTGGGCCCGGCATTTTTGGATTAGGCAACCGGGTCTATGACGGGGTGCCGCTCGTCGGTCTGCTCGATTCCGACAAAGAGGATCGCTGGAATTTGAACAACGACGATCATATCAACGGGGGCGTGAACCACTTCGGCTCCCCCTTCAATTTCCCCGAGGAATTCATCTCGGTGTACCGGCTGCATCCATTGTTGCCGGATCTGATCGAATATCGTGAGTGGGACACCGATCCGAACGTCATCCGGCAGACGGTGCCGGTGATCGAGACCTTCCGGGGCAAGGCGACCGAAGTGATGCGGCAGAAAGGCTTGTCCAATTGGGCGCTCAGCATGGGCCGCCAGCGGTTGGGTGCGCTGACCCTCCAGAACCATCCGCAATTTTTGCAAAACCTCAAGATGAAGCGCTTACAGTCTTCCACGCAACAAATCGATGTCGCCGCGCTCGATCTCATCAGGGACCGGGAGCGGGGAGTGCCGCTCTATAACGAGTTCCGCCGGCAGTACGGGTTGAAACAACTGACCAGTTTCGACGACTTCGTCGATACGCGCCTCTTCATGTTCTCATCGGCTCGACGTGAGCAGGAGCAACTCGTGAAGACGTTGCGTGAGGTATATGGGCAACATCGGTGCGATGTGTCCAAGAAGATTACCAATGCGAAGCTGAACGACGACCGATCGCCGATCGACGATTGTTTGGGTCATCCGAACGGGAGCCTGATCGACAACATCGAAGACGTCGATACCATGGTCGGCTGGCTGGCGGAATTCAGGCGGCCGCATGGCTTCGCCATTTCCGAAACTCAGTTCGTCGTGTTTATTCTCAACGCCTCGCGCCGCCTCTTCAGCGACCGCTTCTTCACCTCCAGCTTTCGCCCGGAGTTCTACACCACCCTCGGCGTCGAGTGGGCCACGAACAACGGACCAGGTCCGGAGATGATGGAAGACGGAATGCCCAACGGCCATCAGCAGCCGGTCTCTCCCATGAAACGCGTTTTGCTGCGGACGATGCCAGAGCTGACAAGCGAGCTTCAGGGGGTGGTGAATGTGTTCGATCCCTGGGCGCGGGATCGCGGAGAATATTACAGCCTCGACTGGAAGCCTCGGGCGGGAGCGGAAAAAGACGAGGCGTTCGTCAACGAATAGGAGATGAGGGTGGCCTGGTTGGTCCCCCTTGCTCACGGAACAGAGGAAGGGATGGAGCCTGATGATCTTCTGTGCTTGCGCAACGCGCGCAGTGAAACTGTGCTCGCCTTGTCCCAGGCAAGGCCGCAGCGAGCGAAGAGGCGAGGCGTACGCTTCGGTACGTTGAGCCTCTGGGCGATGCGAGAACGCCGCGGGCGGACTTGTTCAGCATCCTGTTAGATCTCAGCACGTAATTCTCAATCGCTAGCCCAGTAACAGGGTGGCGAGCTGGGGCAGCCAGGGAAGCAGGGCCACGCCGAGACAGATCGACAGCGCCACGATCGAGGCGACCAGATCTTCGTCCAGACCGGTTTCCGTCGCAAAGATCACCGCCGTCACCACCGACGGCATCCCGGCGATCAATATAACGACCGCGCGTTCCAGGCCAGTGAGATTCAGCAGCCAGGCGACAGTCCATCCCAATAACAGTCCGCCCCCCATCCGCATCGCCGCGCCCAGACAGGTCAGTGGCCAGGTCCGCCGCATCGCCTCGAAACTGATCGAGAGGCCGAGCACGAGGCTCGCGAGTGGCGTCGTCGTGAGATGGACCGGCGTCAGGATCGTATGGAGCCAAGAGGGCAGATGGAAGCCGGCGGCCTTCAATGCCAGCATGAGCGTCAAGGCTAGGAACGGGGGTGCGGAGAGCAGGCGCGTCAGCGGCGAGCGGGCAGTGGGTGAGGCTGTACCATGCCACAGGGCCATTGCATACAAGGCTGTGAGCGTGAGCGTGGTTTGGCCAAGGTCGAAGAGAATCGCCTGCGCGAGTCCCTCGTCGCCGAACGTCGCCAGCGCCACGGGGTAGGCGAAGTAGACGGAGTTGATGCAGCCGATAGCGAGCAGGAATCCGCCCTGCGTCGGGCGGGCGAGGTGCAGCAATCTGGCGAGCGGCCAGGAGGCGAGCACCAGCGTGAGTGACACGAGGCAGGCAGCGAGGGGCACCTTCCAGGCTGTCGGCGCGAAGTCCACGCGATCGAGCGAGACGAGAATCGTGGCCGGGAGACTGACGGAAAAGACGAAGAGGCCTAGCCGTTCGGCGTGCTGCTTCGTCAGCAGGCCTGACCAGCGCAGGAATGCGCCGATGATGAAGAGGATGAGGAAGGCTTGGAGGGAGGGGGGCATGAAGCGGAGAGTAGCAGAAAAGTAGGGAGCTGGTTGTGTCGAAGAGGGGAGAGCGGGTAGCCTGATGGTCTCCTGTGCTCGTGCAACGCGCGGCCTGAGAAGGCCCTCGTTGGACACGCGCAGTGGGAGACCATTCAGCCCACCCACTAGAAGAGACAGCGACCAAGCTTGGAGGGGGAAGAGAAGGGGCGGCCTGGTCGTCCTCTTGCTCGCGGAACGCGCACGATCAGAATGTGCTCGTTCGACGCGCGCAGTTGAGGATCAACCAGGCCACCCCCTTGAGGGAAACGAGTAAGCTTGGAGTAACCGTTATACCGTACTTGACTCGCTCCCACCTTCCAGTTCTGCTACCCTGGCCCAAATTATTGGGAGGGGAGTGCATGTTCCAGGTAAATCCAGTAAAACAAAACCGACGTGATTTTCCCTGGAAAGCCAGATTGCGTAAGCTCGTGACGACTCTTCTAATAGCCCCGATAGGGATTATTGTTGCAGCGAATATAGAGAAACTAGCTCAGGACAGGAAGTGGGACAACTTTCTATCTAATTGGTGGCCCACCGTGCTTGATATTGCGGCACTTCTAGGACACAGATGGTTTTGGTTTGTTTTTGGAGGATTAGTGACTGCAACCGTACTTCTATGGAGTGATAAATGGCTAAGAGGGAGCGGAACTGGATCTAATTTCAATATACCCATTAAAACACGTCCGCAATGGGAAGCAGAACTGCCCCTCTCTGAGATATTCAAGTCCGGCAATGAAGTCCACGCACTATTTCTAACGGGGGAAGGCATTTTCACGAGACACCCTGATTATGTTCGCCGCATAAGGCGATTGATTCTCCCCTGCCATGATGCTCAGTTTCTAGCGTTAGCTGAGGCAAGCAGGAAAGCAGATGGTCATGACATCGATCTTGGGGCACAAATAAAAAATGGTTCAGCGCAGATTGGAATGGATAAATGAGCGTGCCTGAAGTCCCCCAACTCCGCAGCCAGTCTGTGTGTGGTCCATGGCGGCGAGACCTCGAATCTTGTCCGAGATCTGTGGCACACTCCTAGCG
>Ga0163146_10000072_pt1 | contig 126586 bp, 208 predicted proteins | sample OliLakLV19MP7G1_FD_148648 | JGI IMG/M metagenome (GOLD analysis project Ga0163146, IMG submission 148648) | Freshwater microbial mat bacterial communities from Lake Vanda, McMurdo Dry Valleys, Antarctica - Oligotrophic Lake LV.19.MP7.G1 | ecosystem: Environmental > Aquatic > Freshwater > Lake... | reverse complement strand
GCGCCCTGGTCGCGAGTCGCTGCCGATCTTCCCGCGACGGTCGAGGTGCTCACCTGGTCGCGGCCGATCAGCGGCCGTCGCTGGTCGAGGTGCGGAAGATCAGCGGCCGTCGGCGCTCACCTGGTCGCGGCCGATCTTCCCCGCGACGGTCGAGGGAAGATCAGCGGCCGTCGCTGGTCGAGGTGCTCACCTGGTCGAGGTGCTGCGCCCTGGTCGAGGTGCTCACCTGGTCGCGAGTCGCTGCCGATCTTCCCCGCGACGGTCGAGGTGCTGCGCCCTGGTCGAGGTGCTCGCGACGGTCGAGGGAAGATCAGCGGCCGTCGCTGGTCGAGGTGCTCACCTGGTCGCGGCCGTCGGCGCTCACCTGGTCGAGGTGCTGCGCCCTGGTCGCGAGTCGCTGCCGATCTTCCCGCGACGGTCGAGGTGCTCACCTGGTCGCGGCCGATCAGCGGCCGTCGCTGGTCGAGGTGCGGAAGATCAGCGGCCGTCGGCGCTCACCTGGTCGAGGTGCTCGCGACCATTCACCTATCTAGCGGCCGTCGGCGCGGCCGATCGGCTAACTATTTCGGAAGTTTTATTCCCTAGCGGCGCATAGACTTAGGCGCTAACTTGCTAGTTTCTTGCATCTAGTAACTTGCAAGTTAATAGATGCGACCTAGATTGTAAGTGTAAGGCAACGGGACGCAACGCAACGGGAGTCGCGACAATGTGCCAAACTTGCAAAACATACTTACAACGCACATTCGGTGAGTTGTTCGGATTGTACGAGTTGGTCGGTCAAGTGCCGATGGCTCCGGTCGCTCCGATGGGGCCGGTTGTGACGGAAGCTGCGGAAGATGCCGTCTGTGCCGATTGTGGCGACTCTGACGATCTTGACTATCTTAACAAAGATGGCGAATGTATCTGTGAGTCGTGCAGTGACGATTACTTCACCTGCACCGATTGTGGTGAGGTGGGCGATCTTGACGATTGCAAGGAACATGACGGTCGCAGGTATCGTGGCGAAAAGTGGTGTGAGTCCTGTTTTGACGATAAATTCACGCAGTGCGAATGTTGCAATAATTACTTCGTTACCGATGACATCGTCCGGCAGGATGGTAGCGATTATTGCAACGAGTGCCATAGTGAGCACTATGACTGCTGTGAGGGTTGTAACGACTGGGTGAGTCGTGACAACATGAACTATCACGAGCGCCACGGTTGTTGCTATTGTGACGATTGTATGCCTAGTTCCGATGGTGAGTGCGAAGCTTGCGAGTTCCGATTCCGCGACGACGATACATTCGCTAAAATCGGCAGCCTCCGCACATTCGGCGTCGAGCTTGAAACTTCGCAATGCGACGATATTGCCGATCTTGACGGCCAGACCCATTTCACCGCCTGTGAGGATGGTAGCATCTCGGGGAAAGAGTTCGTCTCTGAGGTTCTGCGCGGCGATCGGGGTTTGACGGCCATTTCCGATTTTTGCGACAACGCCAGTTCTTTCGACGTTGACAGTCGGTGCGGTTTTCACCTTCATATCGGTGCTGCCGATCTTTCCGACGAAGCCAAGCGTGCGGTCTGTGCCGCTTATGCCATGAGCGCCAAAGTGTGGGGTTCTTTCGTCCATCGGGATCGTAGGGAAAATCGCTTCTGCAAGCAATTTGACTGGTCTGCCGATGATATGCAAACGATGGAAGATTCCGAATGGGAGGGTTGGGCCGCTTCTCAGCCTCGTTACCGTTGGGTGAATTTTGCGGCCTATGCCGTTCACAACACCTTTGAGGTTCGTCTGCATACTGCGACTCTTGACGGTGGTAAGGTTTGCAACTGGGTTGTCGCGCATGTCAAGTTTGTCGATTACTTCAGCAAGCTCACCTGTGACGAAGTGTGCGCCTTGTGGCGTCTTGACGATCGTGCCTGGTTTGCCAAGCTTGCCGAGATTTGGGGCGATGATGAATTGACGGAATTTTACCGTCAGCGGGCCTGTAAGTTTGGGACCAATTATTCCATCTGTGAGGAGGTTGCCTAATGTCGGACATCGAACGGGATTTACGGCGGGGAGTGTTCTACCTGAAAAACGAGATGCGCCCGTTATTCAAGCGCGGCCGATTTTGCGGCGCGACGCGCCGGCTCATTTCCGAATGTGGCGCTTATGCTCTATTGTGGAGTCGTGCCGAAAATGCCAAACGCGCGAGGGTCGATCTTGCCACTATCTAAGCTAGTCGCGGCGCTCACCTGGTCGAGGTGCTGCGCCCTGGTCGCGAGTCGCTGCCGATCAGCGGCGGCCGTCGGCGCTCACCTGGTCGCGGCCGTCGCTGGTCGAGGTGCTCACCTGGTCGCGGCCGTCGGCGCTTGCTGCCGATCTTCCCCGCGACGGTCGAGGTGCTGCGCCCTGGTCGAGGTGCTGCGCCCTGGTCGAGGTGCGGAAGATCAGCGGCCGTCGGCGCTCACCTGGTCGAGGTGCTCGCGACGGTCGAGGGAAGATCAGCGGCCGTCGCTGGTCGAGGTGCTCACCTGGTCGCGGCCGTCGCGGCGCTCACCTGGTCGAGGTGCTGCGCCCTGGTCGAGGTGCGGAAGATCAGCGGCCGTCGGCGCTCACCTGGTCGCGGCCGTCGGCGCTTGCTGCCGATCTTCCCGCGACGGTCGAGGTGCTCACCTGGTCGCGAGTCGCTGCCGATCAGCGGCCGTCGCTCGCGAGTCGCTGCCGATCAGCGGCCGTCGCGGCGCTTGCGGCTTGAATCGGTTTTGACGGTTGGGATCATCGCGCGGGTTGTAGCGATCCCGACCGTCAGTACCGATTTTGACGATTGTTCCGATTCCGCGGCGGGTTCCGGTTATCCTGGATGCTCCGGATGCTCCGAATGTTCCGGTCCTACCGCCAGGTCCGGTTGTGCCGGATGTTCGGATTTTACCGATTGTGTGGATTGTACCGATTGTCGAGGCTGTAGCGGTTGTAGCGGTTGTGCCGACCCCCCGGGGTCCAGCCGGGGCCTCGATTTCTAACCGTGTGCAAACCCTATAAGTGGTGTAACCGGGCTGGATTTCTAACCGAGTCAAATTCGGTTTGTCGCCAAAATTCTCGGCCGCGGCCGGGCCGGATCGAGCCTCACCTTGGCGGCCATCCACCTCTCACCGAACCGGTTACCATTCTGGACCGGCGGGCCGAACCATCAAACTACCGTCAATATGGCTAAGTCCATGCTGCTAGGCGGTTTAGGTGCTGCCATCATGCGTCCAGGTGTCAGAAAAACAAGCTACTTTTTCTGACAGGTCGGCGGCGGGGACGGTCGGTCACCTGGTCAGCGCCGGCACGGCGGCGTCGATCGGCGGCCGTGGCCACCATCGGGCTGCAAGCCGGGCACCACGGAGAAGGCCCCTGGTTGCCCCGCTGTTGCGTCCGTGGGTTCGAGGTCTCCAGGGAGGCGTCCACCAACGAAAGAAGCCTAGGCAGGGGTTCCAGTCCCCTTGCCTAGGCTTCACTGAGCCACAGCCAAGTTCATCATCGGCCTAGGACGGCCGGGCCATTAAAGGTCACCCTTGTCGCGGCGGTATTTTCAGCAAGGTTGCCTACTTAACCGCCGCGACGTGGCGGCCGCCGGGTGTGCCGGAGTGTTCGAGACTTTGTAAGCGCAAGCGCCCGTACCCGTCCTCCTAAGCGCGCGAAGGGGTAAGCGCGTTATGCCGTCAACCTAAGCACGTGGTAGTACGCCACGGCGGCTTCACTCATTGCCACTTGCACGAGTTCGTCAAGTTCGCGGTGTTCCACGGCCAGATGATTGAAGACGCGGGCGTACCGATGGTACTTGCCGTGGGTCCACTTCGGATCGGCTTCGCATTCATAGCCGTACCGCTTCAGCACAAGCGCGGCCGCCCGATAGGCGGCGTCAAGGTCGCCTGATTGAACGGCCGGGTTGGTACAGATGTAGACCACGGTCACATATCACCCAGTTCGCGGTTGAACTTGTCTTCGATGTCAAACGCCAGTTGGTGTAGCTCTTCTAGTTCCGGGAACGCTCGCGCGTACCTATGGTTGTGTTCGTTTGGGTAGTTGAACGCATCGTTCAGTTTGTGGACCACGTCGCCGTCGATGCTGAAGCCGAAATGCCCCATGCCTTGAAAGAATTCCAACCGGTGTCGGTGCATTCGCTTGGCGGCTTTGTCCAGTAGCGACTGGGCGTAGGGTGTAACCTCGCCGAGTATCCACCGATCAATCTGGGCGTCAAACGCTTCGCGTGCATCTTCGACGTTGGGTTTGTTCATCCGGTGATTAACTCCGATGCCAGTTCGATCCGGGCTTCCGCCTTGATTGCCGCACGCTCTTGCGCTTCGCGTTCGCGACGTTCCACGTCGTGTCGGGCTTGCTCGGCTTCGATCTTCTGAAAGTGGACGTTGTACTTCCGCTTGTGCTTCGTCAGATACGAAGGGTAACTCAGCAAGCCCGGCAGTCCCGTTGCGCCGAGTTCCTCACGTTGCTGGTCAAGGTGAGCGCGTTGGGCTTTCAGCTTGCGGGCCAGTTGCTTGTGCCGGTTGGCGTAGCGTTGGGCGCTCCGGTACATGTAGTGGAACATGCGCCGCTTATCGTCCGTCTCGGCTTTGTTGCTATGCAGTTTCATGGTTTCGCGAAGACTCCCGCAAGCTGTTCCTGAAGTGTTCCAGCCGGGGCCGATGCCGCACGGCGTTTGGCGTCCCCCTTCTTGAAGCCAAGCGCCACAAGCGCGGCTTCGAGTTCCTCGTTGCGTTCAGGCTTCGGCGGCTTCGGCACCGTGGCGGCCACCGGCTTCGGGACCACTACCTCTGGTCGCGGTTCCGGCGTGACCGGCTTCCATCCTTGGCTACGTTTGCCTGCTAGGTACAGGTCGCGGTTCCGGGCGGCGGCGTCGGCTTCTGTCATATCCTTGCGTTCACCGCACGGCAAGCCAAGGATGAATAGTTCGTGCATCATTAGGCGGGCACCTCCAGCTTGCGGACTTCCAGGACGGCCTTGTCGTAGGCGGCAGCCAGCGTCGATCCGTGGAATTCCTTGACCCAGCGGACCGGCAGTCCCGGACCTTGGTGATTCTCGGTTAAGTGGATCGGATGCCACGGCGACCAAACGGTCCCGACGTGCTTGTCTGTGTGCTGGGTGCGAATCCAGTAGTAGCCAAGCGGAAGGGTGAGGAGGGGGTTGGCGGCTTTCTTCAGTTTCTTGATCTGCATTGCTTGTGTTCCCGTTGGTTGCGTTCCCGTTACACAAGCAAGTATGTATCAAGTTTCTTGGAAGTCAAGAAGTTCGCGAAGAATTCCGATCTGCGCGCAGCGGCGGTCGATGTCCAGGGCCATCCCCTGAATTTCCCCTAGCGAGTTAATCGAGCCACCCCGCTCGATTGTTTCCATCAGGGTCCGCATTCGTGTTATGAGTACCTGAGCGTCGGCGTGCAAGCGTTCCGTGTGGTGCTTGTGTTGGTGGCGGATGTATTGCTTCATGTGAGTTCACACTTCTCCAGGAACGCCTCACGGTCGAAGCCCGGGCTGGTCTGCTCCAGGTGTGCGGCGAATCGGTTGGCGAGGTCTTCGATTGCGTAGAAGTCCGGGCCATCCACGTAGGTGTTGGCGACGGCGTCCGCGATGATGTCTGCGACGGCTTCAGCGGTGATAATCACTGAGGTGGTTCCGGAATGTGGATGAGTTCGATTTTCTTTCCGTCGAGTTCGGCGGCCGGGTGCGAGTAGCCACGGCCGACTACCATCAGTTGCACCTTGCGCCTCCAGGAGAATTCCGCAATCTGGATGATTCCCCAGCGGCCCAGCCGCCCGGAACTTTCTTCGCATCGCATCCAGTAATTCCCGTGGGCCACTTCCGCCAGCGCGGTCACACGCTTGATGACGTGCTCCGGCGGGTCCGGCTTAACCAGGAAGGTCACTTCCTCTCCGGCCGCGATCTTCTTGATGTCTTCGATCGGAATCACAGTAGGTACCTCAGTCGTGTGGCGAACCAGCAGCGTTTCAGCAGCGGTCCGGTTGTTGGGTCAACGGCCATCCCGCCTAACTCCAGGTTGTCGGCGGTCGCGGGCCAGTCGCATACGGCGGCAAGCGCCTGCGCCACGGTCTCGGCTTCCACGGTACGCGATTCCATCACGCTGGCGTAGCTGCCGGCCGGTTCCACCTCCAGGGTCAGTTGGTACAGTGCTTTAAGCATCGTTGTTCCGTTCGTAGATTGCGTCATTCACTTCGTAGTCCACTTCGATGTAGCGAATACTGCCGTAGGCAGGTGGGACTTCCCGGAAAGCATTCTCCGGATTCCAGTTGCGGTCGAGCGACCGCTGAATTGCAGCGGCTCGCTTCTCGGCGGCTTCGCGTTCCTCCACTTCAGGGCCAGCTAGTCGCTTGCCGTCTTCGCGCTCCAGCATAACGATGTACTTCGTTCCGACGATGTCGCCGTTCGGATTCCCCCGTTCGGCGAGTTCGGGGTTGCGACCGATCACGGCCGAAAAGTCCTGGACGTAGGCTCGGTATTTCATCGCAGGTTCCCCGATTGTTGCATCCCGATGTAGTTGACCAGGTCAAGGTAGTAACCGGCCTTCGATCCGTGTGGGTCGAGGCGGGCCGACTCGGTGGCGTCACGGGCCACGTAGCCCGGGTCGCGGAGTTGCTTGACGTACCGCTTCAAAGCGGTGTGGTCGGTTTGTCCAGTCGTTTCGTTCCAGCCATTGGAGTTGCTCATACTCCAAGTATGTATCAAGAAACTAGGAAGTCAACTTCGTCCAGAAGCTTTCGATGAATTCGTAGGCGTCGTGCTTGTCGCGGTAGCCCTTCGTAAACATGAGGTCTTCAATGTCGAGATAACCAAGGTCCATCGCGGCCTTGTCCCATTCGTCGTAAAACCAGTTCTTGTCGTCGTGCTCACCCCACAGCGAGGTCTGCTTGGTTTGCTTCGCAGGGACGAAGGCCGGGAGTTCGGTGTAGCCCTTCGGGGTGAATTGCAGCGTGCGGCCGCCGGTCAGTTCAAAGCACTCCACTCGACCGACGCACGCCAGCAAGTGGCCACGGTCCGATGAGTAGTAGAGCGTATCGCCTACCAGGCCGAACCACAGCGAGTTCTTGTGCGCCTGAGCGTAGAACGCATCGCCGTCGAACCAGGTCAGCGCCCAGTAGCCCTGGACATCGGCGAAAGCCCGCTGGTAGTCGCCGTCCGCCAAGTCAAGCTGGTCGAACAGATACTCGCTATCCACCTGGTAGCCCTTCGGGGCCGTCACGTGGCCGTTGTGCGATCCCACAATGTTGCCGTAGTGGAACGGGTGGGCGTTCCGCTTGCACACGCGACCACGGGTTGCGTAGCGAGTGTGGCCAGCCAGAAACCAGCGGCCGGTGTGGTCGATGAACTTGGAGATACCCCGGTTGTTCAGGGCGTCCATCGGGTCTTTGCCACTCTTGACCAGCTTACCGCTGTTGTCAAAGAAGCCAAGCGAGTCGGTCCCTCGCTCACGGTTAATCAGGGCCAGCGCCCGAATGGTTCCCGGGTTGATCGACTTGCCTACCGCACCGAACAGTCCGCACATGTTTTGGTTCCCCGTTGTTGTTGCCTGATACAAGTATGTATCAAGTAACTAGAAAGTCAAATACCAAAAAACTGCGGCCGGGGTGTGGTTCACCCCGGCCGTTGAAGAATTTTTGTTGTGTTGTGCTTTGTTAATTCATGTGGGCAAGTTCCTTGTTACGGGGTCCGATCTTCACCATTTCAGTCTTGCGGATTCTTCAGTTCAGTATTGGTGATGGTACATAGCCCCACGGCTTTACAGGTTACATTCTCTCATCTCCCGGCCTTGCCCTTGAGGTTAGCGACACGAGTAAGCTTCCCCTTGTTAGTCGCGCCGCCGTCGCGGCTTCAGGCCGACCTTATCGGTCGGTCCCCAGAGATTGCTGTTGCGGTAGGCCGGCCGTGCGCCGACCGACTTGAGTAGATCGACCAGTTTGTCACCGCCGGTGCCCGTGGCTTTCGCCAGCGTTTCGGACTTGCGGAATTCAAAGCGAGGATCGGCCAGAAGCTTGCGTAGCTTGCGGCGTCGGAAGTAGTCGCGGATCACTTCGAGCATGATGCAAAGCACTCCAGGTAACAGTCCAGGGTCAGTTGTTGTTCGTTGCTGAGGTAGTAGTCGCGGAGTTGGGCGGCCCACCCCCGTTCCACGTCTGTCGTCGCGCCGCGGACCATTGCCTGGTCCAGGGTCTCGATGACGTACTGGACTCCGGCTTCGGTCAGTTCGTTGTTCAAACAGCAATGGCAGTTCGCGCAGTGTTCCGGGCAATCCGATTCTCCTCCACCGTTGGCGTAAGGGCCTTTGGGATAGTCACCGCTATCGTAGGTGCGTTCGTCCAGGTTCGCGGGTTTCGGTAGCGTGTTGCAGAGTTCCTCGCCGCACGCTTCGCAGTACATGGCAGCAGCGTAGATGTAGGCGCTCATTGGTCACCCCGGTTGTTGAATTGTGCGACGAAGGATCGTTTCGGGTTCGGCAGTTCGATGTAGTCGAGTGACTCGATGTCGAACGGCTCGCTGGCGTTGCCTAGGAAGGTCACCCGGCCGTCGGCGTTTCCCTCAATGTCGTAGTCGCCGTAGTCGGCTTCCGCGATCAGGAAGCGGTCCATCTTGTCGGCGTCCACAGCGGCGTCTAACGCATCTTGCAAGTTGCTGGCGAACACGACGCACACGACGAAGCCGTGGTCATGCAGCAGAAACGGCCGTACCTTGTGCGGGTTGTATTCCCCGTCCGGAATCCAGTCGTCCAGGTTGACCACGTCGGCGTCGGTGAACTTCACTTCGTTGAAGCTAGATTGCATAGACCACCCCTTCGTAATCGTCCAGTTCCATGTCCCCGTAAGACTCGGCAGCCTTCGTCAGTTCGTCGCCGAGTTCGGCCCAGTCACCATCCCAGAAGCCACAGCCGTGGCCACGGCGAGTCAGCCAGAAGTCGTGTCCGGCTTGTGCTTCCATGCCTTGGATCAGTTCGCCGTACTTCGCTTGGAAGTCGCGGCAGTCTTCGACCATCCGGGCCAACGTCTCGGCATTGATGTCGTGAACCGTGTAGTTGTCGTCAAGCGGTTCATCGTCGCTGCCGGTTTCGGCCCACAAGGCGGCCGTGATGTAGGCCCGGGTGAATTCGTCAAGCTTCGTCATTGTTGCTGTTCCCGTGGTGTGCTTGCCTTACAATGCAAGTATGTACCAAGTAACTAGCAAGTCAAACGAGAAAATGATAGGCCCACGGGGAGTGTGGGCCTGCCCGGGAGGGGCTGTATCAGAAATTCAGGTTGAGACTCTCAACGGCCGCTTGGAATTCGGCCAGCAGCGCCGGCAGCCGGGCCGCAAGGCGTTCCTCCAGTCCGGCCGCCGTGAGTTCTTCGTCGGTCGCATCGGGCCAGATAGCCGACTCCCGTGCGGCCTTGAGGTCGCGCTCCTTGCCCTCTCCCGTTAGACCGATCGGCTTCCAATCAATTTGCACGGCGTCCGGTTGATGGTTGCAAGCCACACGTTGGCTTACATTCTCGATGTCAAGTTCCCACAACAGCCTACCAGTCTCCTTATCCACGGACTGGCGAAACTCCCCCTTGCGAAGTCCCCAGTGGTCCCGGTCGCCCGCCTGATAGACCGTGTTCGCAATGTAGTGCATCGGGCCATCGGTGGAACAAAGGTGCCACTTCAGGTAGGTCGCGAGTTCCGGAACGTGCTTCGCGATGTCGTCGTGAATGCAACCGCCCGAATGATCTAGCCAGTGACGGCCAGACTTCCGGTCGATAACCCCCGTCACGCTGAACGTGTTGTGTCCGTTGCCGCACCGATCGTCGTGGCGTACCGTGGCCGTTAGGCGGAACAGCGTACCGTGCGAGTGCCACGTGCGGACGTAGTCGCGGGTTTGATCTTTGATGGTCATGCGGAGTTCCTTGTGTACGGGTGCCCGGGCGGGAAACTACGAGTTTCAACCGCCCGGGCGGCAACGGGAATGCTATCGCTCCGAAGGAAGCATCATCGTCAAGTGCTCACCGCGCTCGACGTAGATCGTGATGTGTTCCATCGGGAAGTCGGTGTACTCGATGCGTTGCGTGATAACGGGCTTCTGGTCGCTATCCGCCTTGCAAGTCAGCACGGCCTTGCCGTTCTTGACCTTGAGTTCCCACAGTTGGAAGTCGCGGAGAGGTCCGACAAGCTTCTTGCTCATCTGATGGCTGGCGATTGCATCGACCAACCAGGCCGCGCCATTCTCGACCAGGTAGTGAATACCGTCCGTGTAGATCAGGCCGCGAAGAAAGTGGCGGTACCACTGTTCGCTGCCGGTGAATTGGCCTAAGTCGTTTGGGTCAAACATGGTTATTCGCTTCTCCCGAATTCGTCAAAGAAGTAGTCGTTGGCTTCGCTGTTTTCGATCAGCGATTCGTCGCTAGTGAGGCACTCGTATTCCGTCTCCAGTGACTTGTAAATCTCGCGGCAGAGTTCCTTGCGGAGTGACTCGGCATCCTCACGGAAGTCCTTGACCACTTCGCTTTTCTCGTGCCGATCCATGTAGGCAACCAACTCGACCGTGTTCACGTGCGAGTAGCGGTGGCTAATCCGGTTCAGTTCGATGACAAGGTCTTCGGTGTCCAGGACCGAGTAATCCACGGTCCGCTTGCCACCGATCTTGCCGACCAGCCACGGCTGGAAAGCTTCCTTGCCATCTTCCACTTCGATGCCTTCCGTCGCCTTGATGTCGGCCGCGAAGAACTTAATCAACTTCTCGGCATCCACCTTGCCGGTGAAGCTTGCTCCGTCGCCTTGCGACCAGAAGCCGGAGAAGCTAATCTCGGCGTCTTCGATGCCGATCGAAGCGAGGGCTTGCTTCCACATGTCGATCGTGTATTCGTGCCAGCCATGATCGGTCGCGCCTTCGATCAACCACTGGCGGGCTTTCTCGATGGCCTTAGCGTTCCCTAGTTCGATCAGTTCCTTGAACGTGTAGACCGTCTTCGTTACTTGCTTGCTCATTGTTGCGTTTCCCGTGTTGCCGTTCGGTCCCGTCACAATGTAAGTATGTATCAAGTAACTAGGAAGTCAAATCGAGTCGCGAAGATTTTTCTAGCCCCAGACTCGGCCTTGCTTTCCATCGGGATAGACGCACGTCTTTTGGTATTTGCCATCGGGCAAGTCCCGATAGAGGTCGATACCAACGCGAACCTTGCGGCGACCTAGGTCGCTGGCAATCTTCCACCCGTCCGTCTCCAGTTCGCGAAGCTTCAGCACTTGCGGATGGTCGGCAACCATCGCGACACATTCCGGCTTCAGCGTGTACCGCAAGCCACGGCTTTCAATGCAGTTGTAAACGACTCGCCACGTGTGCGAATGCAGGTACTTCGGCATCACGCCAGTTAGGTACGTGTACGCCAGCGCGTTGAGGGCGGCCTTCGTCATAGGTAGACTTCCTCCAGGCGGTTGTAAATCTCGCATTGTTCGTCGTCGCTGAGGTGCTCGACGTATTCGCCCACGTCGTCGCCGTGATAGATCGAAACGTAGTCGTTGCCCCAGAAGTTCGGCGTATCAAACCCGCCGAACTTCCACCCGGTCGGCTTGCCGACGCTAAGGCTGTTCATGTACTTGGCGGCGTCGGCCAGCGTATCGAACGGTTCGTAGTCGCCAGCCTGCCCAACGCTTACCCACAGCTTGGTTGTGGCTGTTGCCATACCAGGAGGTCCCCTTTCTTCAGCACGACGCCAGCGTCGATCAGCAAGCCCACAATGCGGTCGAATCCGGCAAGATCAGTGACGTTCATCATCAAGGCGTACAAGTGGCCGGCGGGAATCTCCCCGGCTTCGCGGATGGCTTCCGCGACGGCTTGCACGACTCGGATGGCGGCGGCGGCTTGTTCCTTCGTGACCATTAGCAGTAGTCTCCAAGTCGGCCGGCCGCCGCTGTATCGCCGCGACGCGCGGCTTCCAGGTCGGCCTTGTGTTTGTTGCGGGTATCTTCGTTCCACTTCGTCACGGCCTTGCACAGTTCCGTCCACTTCGCGACGGCCGGTTGCCGAGTCTTAAAGACGTAGACCACGGCGTTGCCCTTGCGGATGGTTCGCTTCTTGGATCGGTACGCCTCAAGGCGTAGCTGCTCAACGTCGGACTCGGCACCGACAATGAAGCGTTCCGTTCCACCACAATTCAAGATCGTCGGGCGGCGTCCAGTTCCACAGCAGCCGTAGTATTCCGGCCCGCGAAACTTGTAGTTCTTCGGGAAGCGCGGCAGCTTAATGTTGCCGTGCTTGTCGTATTCGATGTCCATCGTTGCTACCCCGTGGCCTTGGTTGACTAATGAAAGTATGTACCAAGTTACTACGAAGTCAAACGCGAAGTGACTAGGTCCGAATAAAGTGGTTCTAGGGCGGGGTCTCTGGATCAGCGCCCCGGGGTGCCGGAGGTCAGCCGGGAGGGTCCGACTCCAACTAGACCGGTTTGATGGTGTCATGTGGTCGTGTGGGCCGGGGCCGGGCGAGAGCCGGCGATCGCAGCGCCGAGAGCGGCGGCCGCGGACGAGCGTTGATCCCGATCGGGATCAGGACGCTGTTGTCGAGCACCAGGAGGGCCTTAGAGAGGCCATGAAGTCCTGGATTGTTCCCGATCGGGATTCTCCGGATTCTGTGTCCGGTTCCACCACGAGATTTCGACCAATACTCGGGAGGGTGGGAGAGCACCCCACCTCCTGGGCCGTTGTGGTCAGGCCCTTTGTGCTCAATGTCTACAACCGGTAGCTTTTGCCGCTATTGCGGGCCAGTCATGCCGTCAGATTCAAAGGGGCGAAGCGGACTTGAGCGTCCGAAGATTAAAAATGTTAATGGTCGTTTCAGAGCCACCCACCTGAGTGACTTGATTCTTCCACTAGCACCCGAAGGGGCAAAGCCACTGCTTTAGGCGGCGGAAGCACAAGCTCTCAAGGCAAGGAGTCGGCCCACGATGGAGAGTCATTTCATCAAGCTGTTGGATCACCGCGCCCGGATCATCTGGACCTCGGACAAGGACAACTTCGCGCTCAACTCAAAGTTGGCAGAGTTTGCCGTTGAGGAGGATCGCGTAAGCGCCGAAGCGCGTCTTGCCGATGCCGTACTTCGTGGTCATCGGGTCGAGTTCATTTCCAGGTGGGACTCACCGCGGAGAGGCCAGGTCTGGTCGCGCACCTTCTTATTCCCAGTTGAGTTACCAGGTATAGCCGCACTGTCCGTCAATCAACTTCTACCGGTGTGCTTCAACGAGTTCACGGACCAGGACATCGAAATACTTCGGCTGCTCGCGGCCGACAAGGGCATCAACGAAATAGCCGTCGAGATGGATCGTTCAACGTCCACCATCGACGGCCGGGTTCGTGGGCTGAAGGTCCGCTTGGAGCAGAAGACACTTCACGGGTTGATCTCAGCGGCCTATCGCGGCTCGCTGCTCAGGCTCAACCCGTTAGAGGAGTGTTACCAGGCTCCTCGGCTGGCCAAGAAAACAGGCAACCTCTGCGAACAGGTCCATGATGTCGAGTAGAAGCTGGTCGTCGTCAAGCATTGGAGACTCCTAAGCGCGAACACTTGGCCACGAATTCCTGTCGCTCACGGTCACTCATCACCTTGCCGACCACGGCGTTACCGGTGAGTCGTGAGTAAAGCTCAGCGATCTCCGGCCCAGTCAACGTGATCGCGTTCAGGACGTAGTCCTCGAAGGCTTCAGCCACGGCGGGCACGTGCGGCTTGATGAATTCGTACATCGCATTGGCAAACGTGCGAATCTCAAGCTGTGCGTGGCTGTCCATGCGTAAGCGCAGGAAGCCGAGCAGGTTCTTCAGATCACACTTCCAGTACGCCTCGGTGTAGTTGCTCATGGGCAGGTCCTTCCGGGCCTGCTCGCGGGCGACACCGAACTTCAAGCGGTCGTCGTAGACCCGCTTGAGGTGCTTGTGGATGCCGATCTCCTGTTGCGTGAGGAACTCGGTCGGCGTCGGCGGGGCCTCGCGGTCGGATGCGTACCACACACCGTTCGGGTACGAGACCACCCATTCACCAGGCTTCTCGGTGCTCTTGACCTCGTAGCCCTCGGGCCACTCGTCGCCGACCAGGCCGTTGGACCCCTGCTTGTTGTTCGTGGCCTGCGAGCGCCACGTCTCGGCCGTCGCCATGCTGTCGATCGCTTCGGAGTACCGCGTACTGTACTCGTTGACGCTGGCGGTACGGTGGCGAATCCACTGGCGGAAGACATCAATCGGGCACCGCACGTGGAAGACGAACTCCACCATCTCGAACGGCGTCGTGTGATTGTGCCTCATCAGGTACCGGATCAGGTTGCGATCGTCGGACACCTTGCGAGTGCCAGCGCCATAGCTCACCCGGGCGGCACGAGTCACGGACTCGTCGCTGCCCATCTTGTCCACCAGGCGGATGAAGCCGTCGTCCAGGCATTCGATGAGGCGGCCTTCGCCCCGCTCGATGACGAGGTTCAGGAGTCCCTTCATCTCTTCGCTATGGAGCGGCGTGTCGATGATGCGTTGGTCAATGCACATTATTTCTTCACCAGGTATCGGTAGTCGGAAGCTGAAACGTAAACGTCGTGGCCGCGGCAGGCCATCAGATACAAGCTGTCCAGGACAGCCTGTTCCTGCCAACCGTGGTTGTCAGGTGTGCCGAGGCCGTTGTAGGGTGCGAGGTCTCGGTAGTGCTGCTTGCACTCCTCGAAGGTCTGCGGAAGCCGGCAGCGCATCAATCGGTAGATGAACCCGCGGACCTTCCACTTCCAGTCGGAGGTCCACTTTGTGATGACTCGCTCCCAGGCTTGTTCGCGGCGCTTATGGAGTTCACTGAAGCGGTCTCCAATCACACGCTGAAGCTCGACCGCGGGCATCTGGATGTAGCTGTCGGTCAATATGCTAGCCCTCCCTCTCGATTGATCTTGGCGACGTGTGGATCGAAGTAGTCGATCGTCACCTTGTAATGCCCGCTCGGCCGCCGGAGCACTTGTCCACGGTCGTGATGCACGATGATGTCACAGTCCTTCGTGACGCCCTTGATCTCGCAGTCCTTCAGCCCTTGGGCGATAGCGCCACCAAGCATGTCTGCGTTGAGCATGTAAGAGGTAGGGCACTCAGGCGTTAAGGCCGCGACGATCATTGCGTCCACTCCTCGATCTTCTTCTTCCAGAAGTCCCGGCGTGCTAGCTCGCGTTCACGGTGGGCACGGCGAGCTTCTCGCATGTTGCCCTTGGTCCAGGGGATCACGATCTCCACGTTACCCGTGGTCGTATCCTTTGGTGCTTGAATGTCGGTAACGGACGCTTCGACTCCGTTGACTTGGAGCTTTACGTTTCTTAGTTCCACGGAGTCGCCTCTTGATGGTCGCCAGGGTGTAGTCGCCGATCACCTCGCCGTCGATGGTGACCTTGATCTTCGCGTCGTCGGAGTCCATGTCCTCCGAGAAAGTGACGCTGCCCTTCTTGTCATGGTCTGCCAGGATCAGCAGACTACAGAGGGGAGCGTCAAGCTGCGTCGGGTAGTCCGGGTGCCACTGTTGCCCGAAGAGCATTAGCGCTTCTCCATTGATTCCCAGACCGAGTACCAGAGGAAGCCGAACTGGATCACGTAGGCGACGATCACCGCCCAGAACGCGGCCGGGGCATACGGGAACGTAGCCGTCGCTACCCAGGCCAGTAGGAACGGGGTGCCAGCAAACAGGCTGACGAGTTGGAACGAGTTAAACGCACGCATGGTGTTACCTCAGGTAAAGGGTGTCTTTTGCTTCACGGGCTTTGTCAACGGCTTCCTTCCACGTCCTCGCTTCACCGATCCATGTGAAGTGGTAGTTGTCGATCTCGACTCCGCTCTCGTACCAGTCCATGAAAGACTCCAGCGGATACGGGATCGGGTCACCCTCCCACCGGAATGAAATCGTGACTCGCCAACGGGTCGGCTTCTCGAACCTGTCGAGGGTCCACGGATGGACCTGGGCTTCCGGCATGATCTCGGCAATCTCGTCCGCTCGCTCTTTGGTGGAGACGACGGCCACGGTGTATGCGTCGTAATGCCCACTGCTGACGATGAAGGCCGGCTGCGGGAGCGTCATCCGCTCCTGAAGCTCCAGTAGCGCCATCAGGTAGTCGTTGTAGTCGTCGGGGTCGCTGACATACTCCGGGAGTCTCCGGATCAGTCCGGCCAGCGTGCCCTTGTCGATGTAGTATTGGTCGATCAAACGATTACCGCAGCCGCGGCCTCTTCGTGGTTGACGATACTCGATACATCGACGCCGAGTGCCGCGAGTGCCATCTCGTTGACTTCATGCAGCGTACAGCCGGCGTCACAGCAGCCCATGTAGGGGGCGGACTCGACTGCGATCTCCTTCAGGGCTTGGCGAAGCTTCACGATCTCCAACCACAGTGCATCGGCACGGAGGTTCTCTCGGTATTCGCCGCCAAGGTGCATGAAGATGTCGTTGCAGTCGTACTTCCAGCCTTGGGATTCCAAGAACTTGAAGCTCTCCTCACCGTGGGCGTATCTCATTCGTGGTACCATGTGATGCGGAAAACGGAGAACGGGTTTCCTCGACAGCCACCGTCGCTAATGCTTCTCGACTCGACGCTAGCCTTGAACCCTTCAGCCTGTAGCTCCGCGAGAATGCGTTCGCTTTGGTCGCTGTAAGCGACGTTCGTTTCGATGGACTTCTTACCTTCCATAGCGGCGTCGGTCATTTCCTTCCTGATCTGCGCAATGCGGCGGACGTGGTGCTCTTCTTTGCGAACCTCTTCCCTGGCTCGCTGAGCTTCCGCCTCTTGCTGGAGGATCATTGCGCGTTCGTCGGACAGCTTTGCAAGGTCGCTTGCGTTCATCGGAACAACTCCAAGGTGCCATGCACCGCCATCAGGAATACGATCACCCAGAACGAACGCACAACGAAGCGCTCGATCGGGCCTTCTTCAGGGATGTGGGTCATGGTTTGATCTGCTGTGCTAGGTCGAAGGGGTCTTTGTGGTCCGTCTTCCGCACACCGAGAAGATGGATGGCGTAGTCGTAAATCGTGCCCGATACGTTGTCGCTGGGTGACAACCGCAGACCGACGATCATTGCGATCTGTCGAAGCAGCGACCGCTGCTCCTTGATAGCTGCTGCAACAATCTCGGCTTTACCTTCTGGCAACTCGACACGTGTCGATAGTCCTTGGTAGTCGGCGACGAGCCAGTTTCCATCCATTTGGATCACAGCTTCACCGCCTCGGCCGCGGCCGTGTGCGTATTCGGTTCGCCATCCCAAGGGCAGCCAAGCGCCTCCATGATGCACATGAACGGGTCCTCGACGATACCGGCGTGGTAGGTCATCTCACCAGCGAGGTTAATCGCGGCGTCACGGAGCAACGTGCGTTGCTCATGGATTGTCGTGTGAACGATGTCATGGATCATGCCACCGTTGAGCGGCATATCGACCCAGGCCGACCGCCCCTTGCTATCCCGGAACATGATGCCGTCTTTGGATACTTCGATCATCGGTGTAACAACTTCTTGAGTCGGGTGATGCGGGACTCGGAATAGAACTTGTCCATCTGTTCGAGCAGGACAAGGCCGGCGAAGCGACCGCTGAACTTCTCCTGGAGGAACTCCAGGTCGTCGAGCGTGAACATGCCGATCGCTTTCGTCCGGGCTTCAGCAATCAGGGCTTCGTACTCGGCTTGGCGTTCGTTCAAGTGGTGCCTCATCCTTCGATCCCCACTTCCGGCTGCGAGCCGTAAACCTGCTTGGCGCAACGAAGCTCCCAGCCACGTTCGTAGATCAACTGGACAATCTTCTTCAGACGACGCTCGATATGGTCGAAGTCGTCATCCTTCGGCAGTGAGCAGAAGAGATCAGTTCCAAGGTAGAAACCGTTCTTCTTCCGCTTCAGGTTCACTCCTAGTTCAAGCTCGGCTTCGCCGATCGGTTTGAACTTCGCCGTGGACAGTTGGACCTCGAAGTAAATCTTCGCGTTCACTGTGCCTGGCAACACGTGACCACCGATGTGGACCGTGCAAACGCCGTTCTTCAGTCTGATCTTCGCGCTGCTCATGCGGCACTCCGGATAAGGGTCTCGATCTCTCGGCAGAGTTCGAGGTAGAGGATTTTGTTCACACGGTCACGGATGTCGAGCAACGAACTAAGGAGCAGCATGGTCTCCTCGGCGTACTTGTGCTTCCATCCCTTCTCAGCGCCCGTCATGTCGCGGATGTTGTCGATCCGGTCGATGAGCTTGAGTCGCTTTGCCCACTCGCTGGCGTGGTACAGATGCTCGCGGTCCATCTTCTTCCGCTCTTCTCGCGGAAGGTTCAGTCCCTTGGACGGGTTGGTCAGTTCCTTGACCAGGTCGATGGTTACCCGTGGTAGCTTCCACTTGCAGAAGATGTCATCCTCGGTCACCGCGGTGTCTTCGAGCACGTCGTGGAGCCAGGCCGCGGCCACGATCCAATCTCTGGTCTCGGGCAGCAGGCTCACTCTGCCGGCGACACGCATCGGGTGTTCGATGTACGGTCGGTTGCTGTATTTGCGAAGCTGGCCGTCGTGTGCCTCGAAGGCACAGCGGGCCGCGATCAAGACCGTGTTGTTGAGTCGGCCGTTGATCTGTTCAAAGCTGTCGATGCCGCTCAATAGCTGTTCCTCTCTTCAGGTCTGATGGTAAGAGTTTCGCCCGGCTCCAGAGTCCAGTAGCCGAACGGACGCTCGGAGATTAGCTCTCCCTTGTTGTCGATGAATTCCAGCATGACGTTGCCGACAAAGCGTTCAGTGATCGGAATCGGCATCTCGTCCATCTCGGACGTTTGCGTGACTACGATCTCGTTCTTGGTACCGCGAATGCGTAGCGTGATCGGCCCCTTGTGCTTCGGTCGATCGCCCACAAACCTCATCCGGTGTCCGGAGCACACGCCGTTCTGGATCGGCATACCCTTGTGTGGGCACCGGCCATTCACCACTCGGCAGTGCCCGTAGTCCAGGTACAAGGCCGCCTTTGCGAGCCAGGCTGCTGGGTTGTCAGGGCGAACGGGCGTGTCTCGAATGCAGACGCGAGGCTCCATAGTGAGCTTCGCGTCTGGGTTCAGGTGTAGCATCACACCACACTGGTCTTGCGTCTCGCTTTCAACGAAGCGTGAGTCACAGTGGTAGTGCTCCTTACCGTGGACGAAGTGGCTGTTGTCCGTGTGGGTCTCACCTACGACGGGGGTACCGGCAAAGCACGGCACCATGTAGGTCTCGCCCACGATCGGCTTTTCACCGGCCAACTTCATCGGCGGCGTCTCCAAGCGGTTGCGATGTCGTCGGCGTAGTCCGACCGCAGGACGAAGTCGCGGAACGCGAGGAGTTCGTCGAACGTGTCGTTCACGAGCGGGCACTGTGTCCGTTCGACTTGACCGTCCTTGATTACAAGGAAGCCGTGGTCGCCCACGTCGTCGCCCTGGTACTCAACTCGACCCGTGAGCAGCACACCGGCTGGCGTGCAAATCTCGTCGATGATCCACTGGAGCCACTCGGCGTAGTCGTTGAACTTCTCGCCAAGGTCCCACCGCAGGTGCATCCGATCCTTGCTGAGAATCCACTGACAGAAGTAGCCAGGGTAATCCTCATCGTCGTCGAGATCGCGAGTGTCCTGGTCCTGGAGCAGTAGGAGACGGTCCTCGTACTCGCGAGGTAGGCGAACGTCGAGGTCGAACTGACCTTTGAATTCTGTGCTGTAGCCCATTACACGCTCTCCATTCGACCATCGTCGTAGACGATTACAAATTCTGGGTCTGCTTCAGCGAAGCCGTAAGAGACAATCTCGATCGACTTCACTCCGTCCTTCCCGGCGTCGAGTCTACGATAACTCCCGTCCTTGTTCGGAACGCTGAGGTTATCCAATGTGCCAAGCGACGGACGTGGGGCCGTCTGGCTCTTACGGCCACGGACTTCGAGTTCGTTGTACTCGTTGAAGATCACGTCCCAGCCCTCGGCGTCGAGCCAAGTCCTCAGCCCCTTGAGGTCTTCATGGCGGATGCGTCGAGCTTCCGCGCCCTTTTGCCGCTGCTCTTCCATGACGGCAAGGCGGCCCGGATCACACGGTTCACCGTGGTGGTAGCTGTTCGCGCCGCAGTCGGTGCAGTATTCGTGGTTGCCCATTAGTGAACCACCAGGTCAACGACATTGCGGATGGTGACCGTCGAACCGGTCGCTTCAACACTGGCACTCGTTGCTTCGATCCGAAGACCCAGGTCCATCGTGATCTTGCCGATCAGGCCGCGGAGTTCCGTGGTGTACTTCTCGGCGAGTGCGTGGCGGACGAATGAAGCAGGAGCACGACAGATCGCCGTGACTCGATTCTCCTGCATGTGGAGAATCTCGTTGCTTCCGTTTGCGTTGATCTCCACATCAATCATGTGGGTCAGATCACCATCGGCCCAGAGCTTGGCAGCTTGAAGCGCCCTCTGCATGACGTGCATCACGTAGGCTTGAGCGTCACCATAAAGCATCACCGCCTGCCCATCATTGAACTCGATGGAATACCCGGTGCGACTGCGGTGGATATTGACTCGTGTTTTCATCTCAGCCAAACCTTCCCATCTTGAATGTAGCCACCAAGCTTCGTGACGGTTTGTTGCAAGCCTTGAAGTTCCTTCGTCAAGATCGCTTGGTAGTTGAGGATGCAGCCGTGGATGCCTCGGGCCGAGAGTCCGTACTTGCCGATCATCGCCCAGTCGGGTTTCTCGTCATCGACTTCGATCGTTACGAGGACTTCAGCCTGAGTTGCAACAACCACAACTTCGGCTTTCTGTAACGATTCACCCAAGATTGCAACGCACGCCTTGACCTCAGAAAAGTTGCCGATGCTCCACCCCGGGCCAGCGCCAGGGATCACCAGCGTCCACTCCTTGTCAGCGAGTTTCAACACTCCTTTAACTTTCAACTGTTGCTCTCCTGTCGTTGGCGAGGTGTGCCTCTGGACATTGATGGTTCTCGATCAGCACGCACCAGTAGCAAAGCCGGTCGCACAAACAATACACGCAGATGTTGCTGTTCGGCTCGTCGAGCCACGTGCGACACTTGCTGCATTGATGGTGGTTGCCTTCCTTAGCAATCCGAAGAATCTCTGCATGGCTAAGCATCCTCCGCTTCCTTGTCGATGTTTCGCTGCTCGGCGGCAATGCTGAAGGCGTCCGTGTTGTCGATCCCGGCGGCGTACAGGTAGCCAAGCCAATCGGCGTCTGCCTTCAGCTTGTCGTACTCGGCCTTGGTGATCGTCACCATCTCTTCACTCATCGAACACCTCGTAGAAATCTTCCATTGTGTAGTCGTTCATCTCGACGCGAACCTTGATCGCGGTCTCCGGGTCGAGGATGTCGAATTGGTTTTCGAGCGAGTCGTGCGCCGCCTCACACGCTTGGTCGTAGTCCACGGTCACCAGGTTGTCATAGTCGCGGAGGCTGGGGTGCGGGTAGACCTCGAAGACCTCGATCATCTTGACGTTGATGCCGCACGTCCAAAGGCCCATCGCGACTTCTTGGACCAGTGCCAGTTCATCGAGACCTTCCCGCTCGAAGACCAGTGACATCACGTCTTCGCTGTCTCGGCGTTCGACGGGAGTCAGCGAGTCCGGGATGGTCTTCCCGATCGTGAGTGGGTCACAGTGGAGGGTAAAGCGGTACTTCATTCGTCCTCCTCGTCCTCGTCCGCAGAGGCAATCCAGCGCTCGCGTTCCTGGTCTTCGTCTTCGTCTTCGTCTTCGTCGTCGTCGTAGCGGACGTAGTTGTCGAAGAGTTTGTAGAAGTCGTTGATCGGGACTTCAACCGTCTCGACATTGATCTGGAAGGCTTCAGCCTTTCGGTCGATCCGGCGTTCCAGAAGGTTTTGAACGGCGTGGTCCAAGACTTCGTGAGATGATGTGAAGAACGCTGGTTGAGCCTTCGTGGCCGGGTGCGGCGTGAGCTTGAACATCTTTACTCGCCGCACCCGGCAATTGCAGTCCTCCAACAATTCATGGAAGAGCTTAACGACCGTCACCTCAGACGCACCGAGTTGCTCGAAAGTGAGAGCCATACAGTTCTCACTATCGACCCGGCGACCGCCCATTGGCGTTGTGAAGCTAGGATGCAGGTTGTCACAAATGATGGTGAACTCGTAAATCACTTCACAGATTCCAGATTAGAGATGCGGGTGCCGTGGTCTTCCAAGCGGTTCTGCATGAACATCATGTCCCGCTTCATGTCGCCGATCTCGGTCTGTGGGTTCATCCACTGGATCGTCAGGCCCATCACGGAACAGACGAGACCGACGACGGCCGTCGTAATGATCGTGACTGGGAACCAGCGGTCGCCGATGCGTTCACTCATTCGGAAGCTCTTCGACTGTGACGGTCCCGGAAACGTACCGGTATTGGCCATTCGGCAGTGTGTACGACACACCGCCGCTTTGAAGCATGAAGTTGTCGGTGATGTCCGCGGAGACCATCCGACCGGTGGGTGCCCACCGCTGGACGGCGTACTTCTTCGGTTGCTCTCGTGGCGTGAACGCAACGATTGCCGTGACAACGCCCGCGACCAGGAAAACGGCGAGGACGCCTACCCATCCGGGTAGGCCGTCCTCTTCGTAGGGACTTGGTCGCATCTAGCTGAGCAGCCCGGCGGCCGTGATGATCGCCGAGTACAAAGCGTTGTTGTCGTCGGCCGTGGCAGCTTCACGAGCGAGCGCCCGGATGGTGTCGGCTTCGAGACGGTTCGGGTTACCAATGAAGCCGGTGCCGGCCGTGACCGTCGTCGCCGGGGCGACAGGCGGGGCACCGGTGAGGATGCCGGCGATCTTCAAGATCGCGAGGGCCGTGCGGTTCTCTTGGCCGGCCGCCGAGACGGACACCGTTCCGCCGGTACCATTCTCCAAGAGGGTGTCGTCGAGCACGGTCAGGCCGTGGTTCTGGCCGGCAACGGAGGCACCGCTGAAGGTCAGCACCAGCGGGGTCGTGGTCAACGGACCACCGGTGACGGCGATGTCGCCTTCAACGAAGCCATCCACAATTCCGTCCGCGGCGGCGTCGATCTCACCTTCGATCGTGGCAGCGACGGCGTCGTAGGCGAACGGATCGGTCTCGATCTCTGTGCCATCGACAAGCGTGATGACGAGTGTCACGGTCCCGCCATCGGCCGCACCGCCGTAGATCGCGATTGATTGAACCTCGTTCACCGCGGCGTAGCCGGAAGGATATTCCGCATCGCCGATGCGGGCTTCCAAGCCAGCCAGGTCTTGGGCGACAGCCCGTTGCACGCCGGCAGCCGGCGCAGAAAAGTCAAGTCCAGTGGCGCTTGCGCGCAGGTCAGTAAACAATCCCATCAGTTGAACACCACATTGAAAGAGCAGAAAAGGGAACCGAACACGCTGAACACCAGCAAGCTGGCGAGAGCAATGTTCACAATGCAACGTGTGAAGGCCCGCATACGCGGACGCTTCGGGTACTCGTATAAGGCCGAGCGAGCGTCGGGCTTATGCAGGAAGAACAGTTCGGCGAACATGCAGACTCCTAATGGTCGATCTTGATGATTCCTTGCTCCTTGCATCCTGCACATCGGCACGGCGGGTCCGACCCGTCCCTACCCTTCCATCGCCAGCGATCCTCAGCGCCCATGAGGACGTACTTGTCCATCCAAAGGCCCATGTTCGGATCGTAGTGACCTTCTCGCCGGTTGAGGACTTCCATCCGCAGGACGAAGTCCTCGAATGAATTCAGCACCTCGTTGTCACTCTGTCCGGTGTCCCAGGTCCAATGGCTGAACCAGCCTTGGCACCAGGTCTCCTCGCGGATGAACTTGACGGTGAACTCAGGCTCCGAGCGATTCCGTTCACCTCGCTTCTTCATCAGGTGTGGTTGGTATTCCTCCCACATCGCCGGGACGAGAGCTTCCATCTCTTCCAGAGTGGTTTGCTCTCGCGGCATCTTCGTCCAGCTATCCCCACTCCAGATGCGGCCAGGCGGTAGACCCTCGATCCACCTTCCACCTAGACCCTCAAGCTCCTTCTCTGTCGCGTCCTCGGAGTACCGAGCGCGGATGTCGTAGATTTGGTACATCAGTGAAACGATCGCAGCAGGAGGATCACCCAGAGAGTCATGCCGACTTGGTACAGCACGTAGGCCGCGATGCAACCAAGAAGAATCTTGGCGACCAATGCCCACTGTGCGTCCGAGCGGAACTTATCGGGATCGTTCATGCTTACCACTCGCTTTCTTCGGCTCCCGTTCGGCGTCGAAGCCGTGCTCCAGGTTGCCGTTGTAAAGGCCGCGGAGCCGCTTCCACTTCTTGTGGTCAGCCCGCTGGTTGATTAGGTCCTGGGCGTGCTTCTGCAACCCCCGCACTCCCGCCACCGCCTTTTCCATCGTCAAGGGCGAACCACTTACCGTCTGGACAGAACTCATGTTTCATCGCCAGTTTGTTGAAGGGCCATCGTCGTGTGCTGATCGAACAGCCGCACAGCGAACAGAAGTAACGGAACCAGCCTCGGCGACGTGCCGGGCAGACCTCGCAGTAGAGATGCCTGAGGTCAACTACGGGTTGCTCGGCCAGCGTGAACCGGCCGAGCAACCACCGCAGCATTGACAAGAAGAAGCGTCTCACACTCTTAGTACACGCGAGTGTGATTCCTGTTCAAAAGAAAGACCCACCGTGTTAGGGTAGGTACAAAAAGAAAGCCCGCCGGGTGGGGACTACCACCGGGCAGGCTGCTCGCTGTTGATTCGCCGTGCTCCTCGCGACTCTCATCGGCACGACTACTCCGTGTCTTCCGGCACGGTCCGGAGTCCAGCATTAAGGCCCTGTCACGGGAGCCGCCCGCCCTTACGGGAACCCACTGAGGGGTGCGCGGTTAGTAGCCCTTCGGCGGTCGAGGTTTCGGCTGCGGTTTGGGCTTCGGTTTGGTCTTGACGGTCATGCAACCCCCTTGGCTTTTTCGGCGTCCCTGATCTTCTTGTTTCTTCGGTTCCGCATCAAGCAGTCGAGGTTGTGTGCCTTCCAATCCTGGAACTTGAAACTCTTGATGCCGTGCTTGTTCAGGGTTTCGCACACAGCGCGTCGAATCAGCTTGTGGTCTCCCAGCACCGAGATGGCGGTCAACTCGTTCAGGGCATCCAACAATCGCTTCTGTACGTCGGGTTCGAGCCGTGGGTCCTTCTGGATCATCGGCATGACCTTGCTGAGAGGAGCCTCAACCAAGTCGATCACTGTTGGCTGAACCGGCGGCTCTGGAACCACCTCGCTCGGGGCAGTGGCTACTTCCGATGTATCCAGGATTAACCCGAATGATTTGCGAGCGGCCGCAGGGGTCCGCTTCTCGATTGGCGGCCCAAACACGATGGAGGTGATGTCGAATTGGCCAAAGCTCGAATGGCGGATGCCGCCGAAGCTTTTGGTCTTCGATCCGGCGTACAACATGCCGCGGATGAAGTCCTCTTCGGTCAGCTTCGGATCGGGAGTTTTAATACGCCCGCACTCGAACTGTAACACAAACGTGAAACCCCAGTCGTACACCACAGGGATGGTGATTTCGCCCAATTCCGGTGAGTAGACAACCTGCTTATGGAACTCGCTTCGGAACAGTTCTTTGACCGTCGAAGGACCGTCGTGCTGGATTGGGACTGCCTCTGCCACCGAGAGAATGCTCTTCAGGAAGTCTTTCTCTTCTGTCCTGTCCGTGGCATGAATGAACGGTAGGAGCAAGGCATTCCTACTCATGTAGGGACGCCCGTCCCTGATGTGAAAGCACACAGCCTGATAGCGTAGCCATCGCAGCATGTCTCTCGCCTCGCCGACGAGGGGCGTCCGCCGATCCATCAGTTGGTTAATCGCCGACTGAAACTCTGCGGCAGGTTGATTGTTGTGAATGGTAAGAGGAGTCTTACCCTTCACTCGGACTGTCACTTCACGAATCAATGTCACGTCGTTGTTCCCTTGATGAATGTGTCTACCGGCCGACAGTTTGAGCACCCGCTATTGGCGGATGAAGTCCCCGATGATCGAAGGGGCCGCCGAGTCGAACCCGCAGATGTCCATCTGCAACGGGTCCTTCGGATCGGCGCTGCTGAAGTCGTTGACCTCCATGCCTACTACCACAAGTCGAGCCTTGATGCCGGTCTTCTTGCGGTAGCGTTCGAGGCAGGAAGTGAGGTGCTCCTTACCGCTGTTCGTCTCGTTGTCCGTCAAGACGACGAAGGCATCCGCCTCGATCCCATGCTTCAGTGCGTACTCGACCGGGACGGCGACGTTGGTGCTGCCGGCCCGGGTGTTGTTGATCTTCTGGACGACGGCGTCCAAGCGATCGGTCTTCGTCATGCCGAGGTCCACGAAGTCGCCACAGAAGCCGTGGACGAAGGTCCGCGGTTCGCAGCGGAGGCCGACCATCGCGAGACAGGCGGCCGCGATTCGCGGCGTGATGCGAGTGCCGTTGATCTCGTGCCAGGTCATCGACGCCGAGCAGTCCACACCGTAGACGACTCGTGCCCCGGATGGCTCGACGTAGTCGAACGCCTTGTAGAACGCCTCTTCCAATGCGGCCGAGATGTTTCGGTTCACATCCCACTTGAGGCTGCCCTTGATCCCTTGGCCACCGTTGTAGGTGGTCGATGCGACCAGGGCGTTGAACGGATGAATGCGGGCCTTCTTCAGCCGCCCCTGGTCACCGAGTGCTTGGACAACCAGGTTCTCGGCATTGGACAGCGGCTTGAACATCCCGATGGAGGACATCTTGCCGAGGTTCCGGATCATCGCCGTCAACGGCATGTTCTGGAGCAGCGCTTCCCAGATGGCCACCTCGTTGAGCTTCTCGGTCGGGATGTGCTCCCAGACGAGACCCTCTTCAACGATCATCTTCACCAGTTGCTTGGTCGTGGCGGTCTGAGCTTCCTCAAACGTGACCAGGAGTCGCGTGCCGGCCCGCTTGGACGCCTTCCACTTCTCCGGCTGGGCCATCCATTGGAACACGTCCTTGTGACCGGCCGTCTTCGGGAACGGGTGTGATTGCCGGAGGTTGTCGCGGTGCGACCGACCTCCCCGCTGCCGGTACTTCGTGACCTGGTACGCCAAGGCGTCGGCGTCCTTCGACAGGTACCAGTTGGCGACCGCACGCCGGAGGCCGCGGCCCCAGCCGCGGAACTGCGTGACCGCTTCGATGTATTGAAAGAAGTACGTGCCGATGCGACAGACCTGATTGACGGCCGCCAACGCTTCAGCCGAATTCGTCTGGGCACTCAACAACGCTAGGGCGAAGATCGCCGGATCGTTCTTCGGAGCACGGCCGCTCTCGCTGATCTCGACGATGCGAGCAACGGTCCGTTTCATGTCCGCCTTCGCACATTCGAGTACGCAAGCAGCGCTCTCGATCGTGAGCTTGCGCTCCGATGCGTAGTACGTACCGCCCTCGCAACCGAGGATCAAGAAGCGATCCAAGCGAGTCCAGCAGTCTACGCCGTAGCTGTAGCCGCCACCATTGTTCTTGACCATTCCCGGCAACGCTTCCGTTTGCGGGACACTGCGAGCGGACATGTTACGTGCGTACTGCGAGACAGACATGAAAGACTCCAGGTGAAAGAGGCCGAGAATAAGTTGTGAGCGAGGACGTTTTGAGGCCGTTTCAAGCGGCCTTGCGATTGCGGTAATCCTCGTTCTTCGACTCTCGGCAGAGACGCTGGCAGGATTTGAACCTGCGACCACCCTCTTAAAAGGAGAAAACGATCACCATTCGGCCCGCTCCATTTGGAGTAGGCGAAAGGTTGATGACCAGTTAAGGTGCTCTACCAACTGAGCTACAGCGTCTTCAAGCGGAACAGATAAAAATTGTCCGTGGCGGAAATCACCAAAAGATAAACCACAGACTACGACCCGTTCCCCAGGCACAGTGGCGGGAGTCGAACCCGCTACCACCAGTTCCCTGATAAGGGTCTTCAGCCGGCCCGCGAGCGGGCGAGTTGATTGGAGACCCGTAATTACTGGTGCTCTATCCGTTGAGCTACACTGTGCAAAGTGCGAGCAAGTGAGTTGCTAAGGGGTATTGTTAGCCGGTAACCCTCAGCATTCGGCTCGCGTTCTATACTTGTTACACGGCAGCCTTCAAGTTGTTCAACTCGGGAGAAAGAATTTCTCCCGCGAGTCGGCGGACGAAGGAGCCGAAGATGTGCAAATCGCTATCATCCGCAGTTTCGCTAAACAGCACACGTTCGACGCTGCCGTACTCCACGTGGGGAAGCCGGTCCACGATGTCGCGGATGGTAGACAGTTGCCAGTCGTCCTGCGCGTCCGAGACGACACTCGTCACCACGCCCTGTTCCATGCCCTCACGTAGCCGTCGGATACCCTCGTGGGTACGATTGAACACGGTACCAATCGCGATGTCCAATAGTGGGCAAGTCTGACGCACGGTGAATCCTTGCATCACGGACAGTTGAAGGACCGAACGGTATTCCTTCGGCAGTGCTCGCAGGACACGCATGGCCTGGTCGATCGTTTCCTTCTTCTCAACCTCATCCTCAAGGACCTCGACCTGGTCGTCTTGGGTGAGAACCTCCTCGAAGACTTCCTCCCCCATATCACGGAACTTGCGGGTATCCCGCCTCTCGTTGATCGAGAGCCTCGCAGCCATAGAATAAAGCCACGCTCGGAAAGTCCGTTTAAGGTCGAACGACAGGTGATGCTTGAAGACTCGCATCCAAACTCGTTGGACGATGTCTTCCGCAGCGTGCTCATTGCGGACGGCACGTCGCTTGACGTATGCGACTAACGGCTCGTGGTATCGCTCAACCAGGAGGTCGAACGCTTGCCTGTTACCGTCACGGTACAAGCCCATCAGTTGTTCATCAGTTTGCTCGTTCATTGGTCCGCCCTCCCGAACAACCTTATCCCGATTCACCCCCTCCTTGCGTGTGTCGGTTGTCGGAAAATCCGCTGAGTGCCGCTCGTCAAAACGAACTGAACTCGTAGGTTCGCCGATCTTGGCAGTAGCGAAGGGTGGGCCAGTTTGTGTAGAACCACAGTTGAACAGGGCTGCCGGCGTGGTTAATTTCCGTTCATCCGCAATCGCTTGAGCGGAAATAATTTCTGCATGGTCGTAACGGTTGTGCGGGTTGTGGGCGGCGATGCTGGTCAAGGGCGAGTCCTCGTGGTCGGTTGTCAGTCGAGCGTTGTACTTCCATTATGACAGCCGAGAAGTCAGAAGCAAGTAACTTACCTAGTCAATTCATAGTTAATTGCCAGGTACCGTACAGAGTTGTCCGGTTGTGCTCATTAGGATTCCGTTAGACACCGGAAGGGTGGCAAGCGGAAAGCCTGGGCTTTGTCCCGGTATTGTCCCGGTAAGCCCCGTGAAACGGAGTGAAACCGAATGAATTTGACACCCGCCGCCGTGTTAGTCTAAAATGCTGGAACCCTAGAAAACACGGGGAAAAACGCTGATCCGCGGGTGTAGCTCAATGGTAGAGCGTTTGGTTCCCAAGCTGGATGTCGCGAGTTCGATCCTCGTCTCCCGCTCTTACGCAGTAAGGACTTACGGCGACATCGTTGATCGTTGTCCCGGCTCGTCCCGGTATTCTGTCCCGGTATGGATGCGGGTCTAGGGAAATGTTCTACGTTTCCTTGGAGGACCCTATGCGCCAACCGAAGCCGTTCTACAAGAAGACCCATTCCTGCTGGTACACGACGGTCGCCGGCAAGCAGGTCCGGCTCGACCCCGATCGCGACAAAGCGTGGGAGAAGTTCTACGCCCTGATGGCCGGCGCGAAGCCTAAGAAGGAAAAAGGTTTGACGGTCGTCGAGCTTCTCGCCGAGTTCCTGGACTACTCGAAGGCGAAGCACAAGGACTCGACCTACGAGTGGTACCGCTTCTACCTGAAGTCCTTCGATCAGTACATCGGGAACCTTCAGATCAAGGCGCTCAAGCCCTACCACGTGGAGCGTTGGGTCATCAAAGGGCTGAAGGCCAAGAACCCGAACACGGTTCACGGGGCCATGCGGTGCGTCCAGCGGGTGATGAACTGGGCGGTCAAGTCCGGCCGGCTGGACAAGACCCCGCTTGCCGGGCTGGAGCGACCGGCCAAGGTCGCGCGAGATGTCTACCTGACGCCGGAGCAGTTCAAGAAGCTCGTGGGTGCCATCAAGGACAAGGAGTTCCTGGACATCATCACGATCCTCAGGGAGACCGGGTGCCGGCCGCAGGAGGCCCGCTGGGTCGAGGCGCGGCACTTCGATCGCAAGGAGAGGTGCTGGGTCATTCCCTGGGCAGAGGCCAAAGGGGAGAAGGAGGAACGAGTCGTCCACCTGAACAAGAAGGCGTTCGAGATCACGCAACGCTTGGCGCTGAAGTGGCCCAAGGGACCGATCTTCCGGGACACGAACGGCAACCCCTGGACCCGCGGACCGCTCAACTCGCGGTGCTTCCGCCTGCGTCCGAAGCTGGGCTTCCACGTCTGTCCCTACACCATCCGTCACGTGTTCGCCACAGAGGCGATCATGCGGGGCGTGGACCTCATCACGCTGGCGAAGCTCATGGGTCACAAGGACCTCAGGATGTTGGAGAAGGTCTACTCGAAGGTCCACAAGCGAGGGGACCATCTTCGGGAGGCGTTGCGGAAGGCGACGGACGAGGACGCCGCCTAGCTCTCTTTGGGAACGTGGTGCTCGAAGTTGTGACAGAGGGCGTAAGGATCAAGGTTGAACTTCAGCGGCTCATCATGGATGCTGAAGGTGAGCTTGCGGGCGCAGCCTAGGCAGACCTCGCAGTTCTCGCATCCCCAGCCACAGTCAGGGAAGACGAGCTTCCCCTCAACCTCCACCAGTGCGGCAAAGCTTTCTCTGTCACTTCCTTGGAAGCGGACTCGTGTGAGACGCCACGGGCCGGCTTTGTCGAGAATTTCGAGGACTTCCATTAGCCGCTGTAGCTCCCTTTGTGGCGATAGACGATCTCACCGGTCTCACCGTTCACGATGTGCCACCAGTCGGAAGCAATCGGCTCCTCCTTAGCCTTGTCGTGGGAAGCGTACCAGAACTTCTCGGCCATCATCGCATCTTCGAGACTGTCGAAGCTGTTCTGGAAATCTCGCCAACCACCACTCGCGTAGAAGTTAGCGCCGCAAAACAGTAGATACTTCTTCATCGTCTCTCCTAAGCAAAGTGAGCGGAACGCACGGCCGTCAGCCGGTCTGTCTTCGATAGCTGGCCGCTGGTGTCGAGGTCTTCCGGCTTGATGCGGACCCGGTTGCCGACGCGCGTGTGTTTCAGTTGACCGTCGTCGCACATCTGGTAGACCTTGTTGGTACCGACGCCTAGGCGCTTGGCGGCCTGCTTGACGGTGAGCATGTCACCTTCCTCAGGCTTCCCACCGATCACCTCGGCCAGCACGAGAGTCGCGGCCGCGGCCGGCTCCCCGGTGAGCTTCAGGTACTTCTGGTAGGCGGCCTCAATCAAGGTACTTCTCGCTCTCCAGTTCTTGGTGTTGGTTGCGTGCGGCTTGGAAGCCGCACTTCACGGCGTCATCGAGCAGGCCGAGCATCTCGCGGTAGTAGCTGTTGCTCTTGTCAACAAAGCCGACGAGGTCGTTCCAGTTGTCGAAGATCGCTTGGGCGCGAGCCATCGCCCCGTTGAGAACCATGTTCCCGTTGACTAGCTCAAAGACTTCCTGGTAGGGAACCTCGACGGTCACCGACTTACCATTCTTGAAATGGATGGTCGTCTGTGTCTCCGTGTACCTAGAGACTCGCTGGACCTCGGAGGCCAGAACGCCTTCACCATCAAAGTCGATCATCGTTGCTCCGTGTACTGCTTGTTGTCATAGAACTTCTTGGCGAGGTGACTGGCGACTTCCTTGGCACTCGGCGGTCCGCTCGGGCCGTTCTCCCCAGACATTCCGACGTTGTGCAACTGGCCGTCCTTCAACTGGTACCAGTAGTGGTCAATGACGATGGAGCCATCCTTCAAGTCGGATGTCTTGACAAACTTCCCTGCGTTGGGGCCGTCCACGCACTTGTAGCTATGGTTGTTGGGAATGTACTTGTCCCATCCCCAGTCGATCAGTTCCGGCTCGCCGCCGACGCCGTCGTCCAAGCGTTCGAGCCGCAGCCGCCGCATTGGCTCGTGGCAGTCCTGGGCCGCGAAGTCCTGGGCTTCATACTTGACGGTGAAGCCACCGAGGACGATGCCGCCATCGCGGACAACCAGGTAGATGTACCTAGACCTTGCCATACTTCGCTACCTCCCTCTCGTATTCCACGTGCCATCGCAGCAACCCACCGAGGATCGCTTCTTCAAGGCACACCATCGCGCTCCACCTGAAGCGGAAGTAGGCGACCTTTCCGGGAACCCACTTCTCGAAGCGGATGAAGTACGCCATGACACGAGTGTCAAACCCCATCGACACTTCAATGTCGGCGTCCACCTCCATGAACTCTCGGAGGTCCTTCCATGCCTTGTCCCGTAGGTCTACGTCCACAGGTGACCTCGCAGACGGATGAGTGTGTGGAGCTTCTGCTGCTCCAGTTCGTAGTCACCGTCGTCGGTGTCCTGGTATGACTTCCACCAGGCGTACAACTCGTGAAGCGTGTCACGTCCTTTGACTCGCTCCCAATCGACCTTACCGTCCCACGTGTAGCTCTTGATGTACTCCTCACGAGTCGAGTGGAACTCGTAGGGTTCCTCCTTCTCGACCCAGTCGGTGAGCATCAGGAAGCAGAGGTGGAGTAGGCGGGTGTCGTTGTCACACCAACTCCGCGGCAACGTCTTGATCTTCACGACGTTCCACGGGAAGAACCAATTCTTGATCCCGTAGTACCAGTCCCGCATCTTCCACCGGATCGTGTACTCCCAGAAGTGCGGCAACGACTCGGACAGGAAGTAGCGCACCGGATAGCGGCGCTTGGCGAACTTGTGCCACTTACGCCAAGGGCACTCACCTTCCATGTCCCACCGGAGGGTGAAGGGCTTCTTCGGAATGCGGAGCCACTTTAACATTGCAATGCCTGTACGAGTTTGTTGACGAGTCGCTCGGGGTCTTGAGCGATCAGAATCTTCTGCCGCTCCACGAGGTTGTTGAACATGTCGCGATCGTGGCGAGCGTCGAACAGAGCGTGGTGCTCGTTCATCTGCGTCACATACACCTTGCCGTACACGTCGAGCAGTTGTCGGATGTCACGGCAGAACATTGGGAAGTGTCGAGGGAGGTCGATCATTCGTCCCCACAGTTGGCAGAACGCGACCCAGTCGTAGTCAGCGTAGTACGCCCAGAACTCTGGCTTCGGGTCCGCACCAATGAAGTCGGCGATCTCGCGGCGGATGGTCTCTCGGCTGACCCAGATGCCGGCGGTATCGTCGCTGCCGATGTAGCACATCACGTTCTGACGTAGCCATTCACAGCTATCCAGCGTCCAGATGCGGCTGTAGTCGCACTCGTTACTGATGGCGTAGTATTCGCGGCCATCCTCACAGACGATGCCGATCGAGATCAAGTCGATCGTGTTACCGTCTTCGTGGAACTCGGTGTCGAGGAAGTATTTCACAGCAGTTTCAACTCCCCAGTGATCTTGTCGATTTGCCAGTCGTAGCAAGGGCCGATGGCCACGGCGGTGTGCGTCGGCTGGTTGTTGAACTCAGTGCGGCCCTCGTCGAGGACGATGTGCGCCTTCAGTCCGGCACCCTTCGCTTGGCTGTAGATGTCGAGAAGCTCCTTCTCGCTATCGACGCCCACGGTGATCGTCGTGGTCCCTTCTCGGAACCACTGCTTCACTTCGGGGTCGATGTACACACCGGCGACGTTTGTCCGGTCGGCGTCGAGGATCGACTGAAGCTGTGACTCAATGAAGCCGCGGGCAGCGTGACATGCTTGGGCGCACATCTTGCCCTTCCGCATGTTGAGGTCCTTGCGGATGACGATGACTTGCTTAACCATCGGTTCTCCCGAACACGGCCCCGACGCCTTCTTTCAATCCGAATTCACCCACGACATCAAACGTCACGATGGTGTCAATCACCATGTCCCGCTTGATCTTCTCGGAGTGAATCTCGGTGCGTCCATCTCGACCAGTGATCGCGACCCTAAGCGTGTCGTCAGGGAGCACATAGATCGGCGACTTGAACCGCTTGCGCTGTCGTTCTTTAAGCATCGGCGTCAAACTCCTTCACGAACTCGGTTGTCAACTCGATGGGGAAGTTCACCGACTCCATCCCACCGTCCCAAGAAACGCCATAGGCGATTCCACCCGGGCAAATACGGATCACCGTCACCATGCCCTTAATGGGGTCGCTGGCCACTCGTTGGTAGACGATGTCGCCCAAGTTGAAGTCCACTTCGAGCTTCAGCCACTTCTTCAATCCACTCATTGAGGTCTCACTTCCGCCAGTTCCTCTGGCAATGTGCCTTGTTCATGGAGCCAATCCAGGTTGGCCCACATTGTGTTGTTCTCGATCTGCAACAGATCGAGCAGGACATCCGATTCCAGCGAGTGCCCTTGCCAGACCAGCTTCCCGTCCAAGTACAAACCTTCCCAGTCGTCGCCGCGGACGAGGGTCAGGCGCTTAAAACTCCGCATCGCTCACGATCCTTTCCAACTGCTGCTCGGTGATCTGGCTGTTGGCGCACATGCACCAACAACACCACTCGATTCCTTCGCCGTCTCGCATCTGCGGCGTGTTCGTATGAACCTCGCCGCAGTGCTCGCAGAAGATCACGTGCATTAGAAGCCTCGGAATGGGGCGACTTCAGCCGAGTCCCGGCGAATCTCCATTGACCCGTACTCACCGCGGACGGCGGCCACGTAGCGGATGAGCTTCACCACGTCGATTGCATCCGGCACCGCCTCGTGAGTGAGGTTCACCGGGATGCCGGCCCGCTTCAAACACTCCTCGGTGTTCGGTGGCATGTCGTCGATCGCCGGGTTATAGAACAACGCACCAGCGTCAATGAACCGGTGGCGGAACTCAACGCGATCGAAACCGAGGCGTCTGAGGAACTGAAGGTCGAACGAGCCAAAGTTCTTGCCGGCTGCGGTGACCTTGATCTTGTTGCCATCCTGTGTGAATCCGTTCCGGAGAAGGAATTCCCCCAACTGGTGCATCATGCAGTATGGGTCGAGGAACAAAGCGGTCGGATCGTTCGGGTCCTTCTTGTCCGCGATCTTCTTGATGATCTTGTGGTTCATCTGCAACGCATACGGCTCACCGTAGATGTGATGGTGGCAGCAGAAGGCGTGGAAGACCGGTAGCTCGTGCGGCGGCGTGCGCCAGTCGTCGATCACGGCCCCGATCTCAAGAATCTGGCAGTTGTCGGGATCAAGACCAGTCGTCTCCAGGTCGATCGAGACGTAGGGCTGGCGTTCTTTGTGTGCGGGTGGGTTCATATCGAATACTTCTCGGAGTGTTGTGTTGTTCACGTAGTCGTTCGTCCGCTTGATCTCCCTCTCAAGCCAGCCGGGTTCAAGCTGAAGCTCATCCATCGGCTTTTCCATACAGGCGTTCGCGGAACTCCTTACGCATATTTTCAAGGTCGTAATCAGACCTTTCCTGATGCTCCCAAGGCACCCCGAGTTGCGTGTTGTAGAACTCGTCCGCGGCCACTGGGTCAAGGTCCGGGGTGCGGCCGGACGTGTGCTTCGGCCACGGCCACTGGTCGTAGACGAACTTCGCATACTCCGGATCGTCCTGGAGACGCTTGTAGTAGTCCACGTTGTCGTGCCCCGGCTGCGCGAGCAGGAGGTCTAGGACCTCGTCGTCGGTGAACGGCCGGTACTCGCCGAGCGTGATCTTCGCGGCATCCACGCCCACGTCCATCGACCGCCGGCCCGGGAAGCACATCGAGAGCGTCACCTCACGTTGTGCGTGCGTGTGGCCATAGAGATGCAGGCTGCCACGGTGCGAACCTGGCCAGTACGCATTGGCGTAGTGGTTCAGGTAGACGCGAGCCGACTTCTCGGTCTCGGTCGCCCATCGCGGCGGAAGCTCCAACTTGATCTCGGCCGTCTCACAACATGAGACGAAGAACTTGCCGAGCATGGCCTTGTCGTGGTTGCCGTAGATCAGATGCTTGTTCTTGCACCTGATCTGGGCCATCCACGATCCTTCCATTCCCCACACCACGTCGCCGAGGATGTAGAGCCGATCGTTCTTCGCCACCTGCTTGTTGATGTTCTCGATCATCGTGTAGTTGTGCTCCTCGATCGAGGAGAACTTCCGGAACGTGATCGCGAGAATGTTCTCGTGGGCGATGTGCGGGTCAGCGGTAAAGTGCGTCTTCATCTAAACTCCCATTCCCCACATCCGCGGGCGATGAACCGGTTCATACTTGCCGTTCACGTGCGTGACGTTCGCGAGCAAGGTCTTGTCGTCGTTGATGATCCACTCACCAACGCCTTCGTGGATGTGGCCGAACACCACTAGCCACGGCTTGATCTCTTCGATCTTCCGCAGGAACACCTTCGAGCCGACGTTCTCGAAGCCACGGCCGCGAGGTGCCTGGTCACCGTACCCAAACGGCGGACCGTGGGAGACGATGATGTCGCAGTCAGGGATGGCTTCGTACTTCTTGTCGAGTTCCGGTTCGTCCAGGTTGAAGGCCCAGTCGAAGAAGCGGCGCTGCCAAGGGATGCCGTAGATCGTGACGCCATCCACCTCGACCCAGTTGTCGATCAAGCAGAACCAGGGCAGTGTCGGAACCTCGTGTGGCTTCTGCTCGAAGATCAGATCGTGGTTGCCCGGGATGGCCACCACGTACTTCGCAGGCACCGTGCCGAGCCAGTCGCGGAACGTCGTGTTCAGCCACATCTTCTGGAACAGAAGGTTATGATTCTGGTACGGGCAGATGTCTCCGGCGATTAGCAGGAGGTCACACGGTTCGATCTTCGGCAGGTAGCCGTGGAGATCGGAGATGGCTACTACTTTCACTAGCGTGGCTCCACGCGAAGCTGCTTGACGGGCAAGAAGAACAGGTCGCCGTTGGGCAGCGGAACCAACGCCTTGAGTTCCTGGTCGTTCACATTCAGCGCCTTGAGCGTCTCGTTGAACGAGTCAGAGAGCCTCCCGCATTGGAGGTTGTCGATCTGCTCGATGATGCTGCGCACTACTGGAGTGTCGTGGAGATGAAACCGTTCGACCTTCATGTAATCCGATTGCTCAACCGTGCGGCCGGAGTAGAATTCGAGTTGCTTGACCTTGGCGAAGACTCCATAACTCGGCGACAGGTAGTTGTCCTTGACGAAACAGATACGTTCCATCGTGTAGGAGTAGTGGTCCAACGGTGTGCGACGATAGATTTCCAAACCGCCGTTACACGGGTTGTACTCCATCACTAGGGTGCGGTCGTCAGAGCGACTCGCGTCAGGTGCGATTCCAGCTTGCATTACAAAAGACCTTTCAGTGAATCAACGACGGCGACGAACAACGTGTCCTTGAACTGTTGATGCTCGGGCAATTCGTGGTACGGCCGGAGACAGGGGTGCTCCTTCTTCAAAGGGTCCTTCAAACCTCCATACGACCAGCCGTCTGCGAACTTGTCCTCACACCAAGCTTCGTGCTGGGCTTCAGGGGTCGCGTCAGGATTCGCTAGGCGGTATTCGACGCCCTTGCAGGCGCTTAGCCGTTGCCACGCTGCGGCTTGTTCCCAAGGAACCTGCGAGTGATCGCCGATCATTCGACAGCACTGACGATTCGCCTCGTGGCAAATCGCGGCGATAAACGGAACGTCAATTTTCATCGGTAGTCCTTCCTAACAAAGAATGCGTCGAACGCTTCGATGTGTTCGAGGTTGTACAGCGGAGCGAGAAGCTCTTCGAGCTTGGCCAGCAACACGGTGTCGTAGCGAAACTCGACGGTAATGATGTTGATGCGAGGGTTGAGAATCCACCAACGGATCGACTTCAGAATGGCGAACTCGGACCCTTCGGTGTCGAGACTGAGGTAGTCGATCACGTCCGGCGTCTTGGCGTGGTTGATTAGGTACTCCAGATGCGTCGTCGATCGAGTCACCATCGGAGTGCCACGGCGGCGATGCTCTGCCAACCAATCGGCAGGCATGTAGCTTTCAAGGCCACCGTAGGAGTTGCCAACGAGGAATGACTCCTCAACGCCTGCGTCTGGGCCAATCACGTAATCGCAGCAGCGGTTGTTCGGACGGTTCTGCTGCAATTGCTCGAACAGGTGGAACTGCGGCTCGATCAGGATACCGGTCCAGTCAAGCTGGTCTTCCAGCATCTTCGTGTTCGAGTGATGGACGCCATCGTGAGCACCGACTTCGATGTAGAAGCCGTCGCGCTTCTGCGTCGTGCGGTCGAGGACCCACAAGTCCTGCCTGGTCGCCGGGTGCGAGTAGCTAAGCACTAGATCGCATCCTGAGCGATGTCCTTGATGGTCTTCAAGGCATCTCGCAGTTCTTCGTTCTTCGCTCGCTCCGTCGAAAGCTCTTCTACCAACTCGTCGATCCTCTCATTCCGTTTGTCGATCGTCGCATTGGCGAAGTCGAGGTCCGATTCCAGATCGTCGATGTTCGCGCGGAGGTTATCAACCTCCGACTCCAATTCTTCCGACATCTTCATTCTCCAGAGGATCATATGAAAACAGCCCACCGCCTTTCGACGGTGGGCTGACTCTCGATTAACGGAACAGGCTGCGGAACAACGTGCGGGCCGGACGACGGCCGGGCAGGACCTTCTTGACCGTGTTCTGGCCGGCGCTCACGGTCGAGCGAAGCGTGGAACGCAGCGGTGCTTCCGGGACCGGACAGATGCCACCCGGGCAGCCGGCGAAGGACACGGAGTGAATCAGCACACAGGCAATCATGGCGAACAGGAACGACTTCATGTAAAGAACTCCAGGACGGGGAAACAGAAAATGGCAGATAGAGGAGTCGAACCTCTGATCCAGGCTTATGAGACCCGGCCGAGCGCCACGCCCATCTGCACCGTGTTAGTTCAAGGCCCAGATGATGGACCAGATGAACGATGCGATAGTGAGGATCAACATGATGGCCAGCGAGGTGACTGCCACAGCGACACCAGCACTAGCCACACTGTCACCGTAAGGCAGGTCCGTCTGGTCTTCGCCCGCCCACACTGACTGGTAGACTTGGACGATGGCTTTGATGAACATCGTCTTGCGGTACCGCCAGGCGACCGTCCCAATGACGGTCGCCCAGAACAGGAGGACGATATAGATCACTTCGCCACCGTCGGGGCCGGGTCCTTCAGGACACCCGTGCTCTTCAGCAAGGCGATGTTGAGCAGGTTCTCCGTGAGAGTCCCGCCCTTCTCGCCGCCACCGATGATGAGCGTGCTGGGCACACCGATCTTCGCGAGGGCCTCAGCCACCATCTGGTCACGCTTGGCACCGATCTCAGCCAGGACTCGCTTCTCTTCCGAGATGCCACCGCCGAGTTCGATCGCCTTCTGCTGGGCTTCAGCCGCGGAGATGGTCGCCTGCTTGCGAAGCTCGGCGGTCTCGGCTTCGATCTTCGCCGTCTCTTGGACCGTCTGGGCTTCGAGCTTCGACTGCTTGGCCACGAGTACCTTGCGTTCACCCTCGGTCACCGCTCGATCCTTGTCGATCTTGGCGACCTCGGCAGCCTGCTGGGCACCGATGACGGCCTTCTCTTTCTTCTGGTTCTCGACGGCCTGAATCTCGGCGATCTGCCGGCGACCCATTTCCTCGACCATCAAGCGTTGCTGGACTTCTTCCTGCCGCTGAGCTTTCGACTTCTCGGCGTTCAGGTAGCTCTCCTTCTTGGCACTGAACTGCTTGAGCGTCTGCTCGTCGTACTCAGTGTCGGTGATCGAAAACTGGAGGATGCCGAGACCATAGTGCAACAGCGGCGAGACTTGGATGACAATCGGCTGGGCGTCCGGACCCTGGACGATCTCCGTCGCTTGAACCTTGGCCTTCTTCTCGCGGGTGATCTTGTTACCCTGGGCGTCAATGCCGATCTCTTCGATCTCCGTCAGGTCGGAAAGTTCGATCTCCGTCCGACGCATCTTGAACAGACCTTTCGCGAGTTGCTCCTCAACCGTCTGGTTGAACTCGGCCTTGCGACTACTCTGGTTCTCGCTGGCACTCATCACCGGTCCGCTGGCCTTCACGGCGTTCACCAAGTGGGCGCGGATGGCGGCCTTGATGTTCGCTGGATTGCCTTGGAAGTCTCGGTGCAATAGCCGGCGTTTCTCCACCGTCGTCGGCAACTCCACACGCGCGTAGGCGCTCACCTTGGCGTTGCCGCCGTCGTTGAACGTCACGCTAACCGACTGGTCACGGCCGTCGTTCTCCTCAGGATGGTTCGAGTAGAACGCTTCCATCGTCCGCGGGTACGTCCAGACGGTGCCGAAGCCCTTCCAGTAGTAGCCGGCCGTGTCGATCACGGTGACTTCACCGCCGACCGATTGGAGGATTTGCCAGTTCTGATCGTTGTTGTGGCCAACAGCCGAGAAGAACGAGATGGTGCTGACCAGCAGGAGGACAGCCGTGGTGATGAGAGCGAAGACGACTTTCAGGTTCATCAGTTGTTTCCAGGGGTGCGAAGTGCTTTGAGTAAGTTGGCGTGTTCACGTTGCAGCGCCTCTCCTTCGCTTTCGCCTTCGCGAAGGCGATAGCCGATGGCACCGCGGACTTCATTCAGATCGGCTTCGAGATCGGCCGCTCGCCCCGGGTCCTTGGTGTTCGCCACGAAGCGGGCGAATCCTCGGCTGCGGATGAGGTACCGAAAGATCAAGAAGCACAGGACGACGACGAACAGGAGAGTGATGATCTCCAAGGCGTAAGCAATCAGAAAAATCATTTAGCTCCTCAGGATGTTGATGGCAGTGATCGCTTCCATACCGCTCAAGCCGAACAGTTCGTGAAGCAGTAGGATCGTACCGTTGTTGCTCGTGTGTAACTCTTGCGGCAGCGACATCACCTTGGCCAGCGTGTCAGGGTCGCTCGTCCACCGCTTGTGAAAGTGGTTGACGCAGCCGACTGCACGCTGGAAGGAGATGCCGAGTACATGGGACAACGCCGTGGCCGATCCTTCTAAGGAGCCAACCTGGTAGTTAGCCAGGAAGTCACCCATCGTCATCTGTGGCGAGGACGTGACCATTACCACGCTGGCGATCGAGACAGGTTCGGGACTCGGTTCGGGCTGGTCCTCCGGTAGAAGGCTGATCGCCACCGCCAGTCCCCGGAGCTTCTCGGCGAGTTCGTACATCTCGTTGGTGTACGAGTCTTCCCCCACCGCCTCCAATGCCAGAGTTTCCTCCAAAGAAATCACCACGCTACAGAAGCGATCTTGCATCGCCGCTTGGTGCTTCTTCAGAATCGCAATCGCTTGTTTCTTCATAACCCCAGTGCTCGTTGTTCTTCCGGTGTCAGCTTTGCCAGCCCGCTCTTAATCAGCGCTTCTTTCCCTTCCCAGGCTTTGACTTCTTCACGCCACCTGGCGATTTCCGCGCGGTACTTTTCGCGGCAGGCTTTTTCCGTGCCCTTGCCGGTGCCTTCACAGGCTTTGCATCGGACGTACTCGGTACGGCTTTCGTAACAGGGTTCGTAGTTTGGATCGACGATCCTTCCACTTCCGTCACAAGTGACACAGGGCCAGTCTCCGGCGAGACGATCTCGTCGGCTTCGTCGCTCTCGGAAGTCAAGGATGTTGCGATAAGGTCGCTGCGGTTTACATGTAAGTCGCAATTCAACATCCTCACTAACGATGGGTCCGCTTCTGGCAGCACCCATACAGGTACCGACTTAAAGAGGTTCGGTGCTCTCGCCACCAGAGTGTCGAGCCGCCCGTCTCTCCGTCCGTCCGAATGGCTAAGCTGGATGAACGCATCCCAGAGCTTCCGGTTGTCTTCGCAGGCTTCCGACGCCGCCTTGCGTGTCTTGTAGGGGCCGCGGCGGTACGCGAAGTTCCACCACGAGGTCCCGTCATGTCGTTGCGTCTTAACACAGGCTTGATAGACTCCTGAGATCACCGACCAGGAGACTCGGTATTGACCGCAGTCGGAGTACCACTCGCGGTACTCCGACTTGGTTCTTCCTTTGACTCGCTTCGGAGTGAACTCCATTAGTGCCCACGTCCTCGGTTTGCTCTTGGGTGCATCGGGCTGTAGGTGCCGTGGTAAGCAGGGGGCTTCTCGAAGACCTGCTTGGCCTTCTTCTTACCGCAGGCCGGACACTTCTTGTCCGGCCCGTCCTGCATGGAGGCAAACACTTCGTACTTGTGCTTGCACTCCTGGCACTCCATGTCGTACAGCGGCATTACTTGCTTTCCTCCGGTTCGGCGACCACCACACAGGTGTGGAGGTTCTTCACGCTGTGGCCACGTCGGGTGTGCGAATCCGGGTCGTACACGACGATGCGGAAGTCTTCCGCCACCGGTACGACCTGAGTCACGACACCCTTGTTAAGCCACATGCTGGAACCTTGACGCACCGGGTACACAACCGTGCTGCCAACCTTGATCTCCTTACCGAGGTAGTCCGCCGCAAACTTCTCACTGCTCATTCAACTTCCTTTACTCTTGTTACACACTTGGGTAGTTACTGTTCAGCGACTTCCGGGTTTTGTTCCCGGATTCTCTCGCAATAGGTCGCGTCCATCTCCACCAGGGTGCAGCGGCGACCGATCTGCTTGCACACTCTGAGGGTTGTGCCGGTCCCACCGAATGGGTCGAGGACGTGATCCCCTTCCTTCGTTGAAAGCATTACAGCCCGCATAACCAGTTCCTCATGCAACTGGGTTGGGTGCCAATCGCACCGCTGCTTCGAGTTCCCGGTTACCCGGGGGAAGTCGAAGACATCACCAGGCTCGGGGTACTGCATGTCGAACACGTCCCCGGGGACCCGGCCGCCGGCCGCGGCCCGCTTGTCGCCGTTCCGCTGCCGCCAGGAGGGGACCTTGATCTGGTCCGGGTACAGCGGGGCATCCTTTCGCTTCAGCCGCCACAGCGGACGGTGGTTGTTACCAAGGTCCGTGCTGCGATGCTGCCCGAAGGTGAACACCTGGACGCAGGGCTTGGCTTCCCACTCGGGGTTGTGCTTAACGAAGGTGTCAACGATCGCCCCGAAGGGGATTGTCCACCGTGCGTTAAACGAGAACCACACGATCGGCGCACGCAACGTGCATACGATCAGCAGTTCGACCAAGAACGAGCGGTACTCAGCATCAGAAGTCTTGTCGTTGAACTCGTTGTACCCTAGGCCGATGCCATCGGGCGGGTCAGCAAAGATGCAGTCGATCTTCTCACCTGGATGAGATTTCAACCACTCAATGCTGTCGTAGTTAATCAGACGGTGCTTCTTCATTAGTGGCACTCCGGAAACGGAATATCGGACCGATAGCTATGCTGCCCCGGTTCGTCATACCAACCTTCACCGTCGCCGCAGCAATCACAGACTTGAACGTCGTGAGCGTCATGGGCGGCGATCCACATCAGGATGAACTCGTGGAAGTCGTCATCCTCACCAGGCATCTGGTCTTCCGGAATCTGTCCTAGATTCAGGAAGCCAGTCTGCTCGCACGGGTTGCAGCCACTCATCGGCAAATCAAGTCGATGAGGAACTTGACGATGAGGGCTGAGACGCCCCCGTACAGCACGAGGATCAGGGTTGCCCCTAATCCTCGGAGATGCTCGTTGAACTTCATTGCCACACTCCCGCTGCCGACACACAGAAGGCGACGAGGAGTGAAGCTCCGGCGACGGCCGCGATCGCCAAGAAGACGACTAGACAGGGGCACATGCGAGTACGCATCTACTCTCCAAACTGGTCAAGCATTCCCTGGTACATGAGGGGGTGCTTAGCCTTCAAAGGAATTGTTAAACCGTTGTCGAGGCACTTCGCCTCGGCACGATGAGCGTAGGAACCTTCCTTCGCTCCGTTTGGACTGATGTGCGGCCCGAGTGGGATGCCCATCGCTTTCTTCTTCCAGTCCGGCCACATCGACACTCGCATCGAAGCGTCCTTCAGCGCCGCTCGGAACTCTTTGCTGTCAAGTTCTTGTGCTCGCGTCCGGTCTGCGATGTACTGGTCCAGGTTCTTGCCCTTCTTCCCGTCGTTGGCACCAGCGACATACGTCGTGAAGACTTCCTTACCGTCCTCGCTAATCACCCGCACCATTCCGTTGCAGATGGAATCCTTTGCCATCTCCCACGCCCTATCGACGGCGACGTTTCGACTCATCCCGCCGGGGATGTCTTCCCAGCCGGAGTCTTGGTAACGATTCTGAAGACGGTAGTTACTCATTAGCGATGGTCCCCGTCGCCCTTGAGTGTGCCGCGGACGCTGCGGTCCGCTAGCTTGTCGAGATTCGCCTGCATACACTCGGCCGGCGTCGAGCCGACGAAGGTCAGGATGTGCTCCAATCGCTTCAACACCCAGGCGATGTCCTCGTCGATCCTGTAGACATGAAGTAAGTCTTCAGCGGTCGAGTGGCGGATGGCGAATTGATAGACCACAGCGGCAATATCACCCGCGTCTCCTGCGAGCAGGAGGGCTTCCAACTCGACCTGTTCCTCGATCTGTGCCGTGGAGGGTGGTAGCTGTTCGATCTCCAGGTCGTTCGCTAAGGCGGCACAGTACCAGTACACCCCACCTACTTCGGCGATGATGTTCGCGATGCGAGCCGGCCCAGGAATGCCGTTGTCATCACGGAAGATTTTCTTCACCTGGTTGCTGACCTCACCCGCTTCACCAGCAAGGCCCAGCCCTGGGTACACGATCTTCTTCCGCTCCGGGTAGATCGCGGTCTTCGCCGCCGCGACTCGGTATTCGCTAAACTGCATACTTCGTACCTCGTGTGATCTCGTGTTCTTCGTAACGATCAAAACCGAAGCACTCCATCGCGAACGTGAGGACCGTCATCGGTTTGAACTCGCGGCAGGAGTACACGTCGAGCGTGATGAACCGCTTCGGTTCCAGCGAGTGAATCTGGATGCCCGACTCAATGAGTGGGACCCATCCTGAGACACCGGCCTTCTCCGGGAACAACTCGATGCCGTTCTTCGTCGGTCCGTGAATGACCACGGGTTGCGACATGCGAGTCATATCGAGGCGATCGACAAGCTCTTCTAGGAAGCGGTAGTGAAGCTCCAGGTCGTCGGCCACACCGGGCCGACAGTCGTACATGTCCAGCAGATAGCTGTAACCAAACGGTTTACTCACGGTGACCACATCTCCTTGTTGAAGAGCAACTCGACGCCGCCAATCGGACCGTCGTAGTATTCGCGGATAACTCCCGCCTCATCGAGAATCGTGTTGCCGATCTCGATTGACTTGAGCCACCGCTCCGGCGTTCGGTCGAATGGGGCTTGATGTCCCACGACCTTCTCGATGCCCGCGCACGCTATGGCGCGAGCACAGTCAGCACATGCGAACCACGGTGCATACATCGTGGCACCCTCAGTAGCTCTCCCGAATCGAGCGGCCTGATAGATGGCCCAGCGTTCCGCGTGCTCCATGAACTGGAGCTTCAGGTCGCGATCGTTGAGTCGTTCCGGTGTTACTTCAACACCCTCAGGGAAGCGGTTGGCTACGGGAAAGACGTAGGCCCTATCCCTCGTCACTAGCACGGCTCCAGTATGCGTCGAGTTGTCGTGGCTACCAGCGGCGGCATGTTCGTATGCCAGCCGCAGCAGGTCTTGAGTTTCAAACGTGAACAATTAACCTCCCAGGGCGATGCGTACCATCGCGTGTAGTTCGTCGGCCTTATTAGCTAACTGCTCAGTACGTTCCGCGATGTAAGTCTGCGTGTCGTCATCCAAGCTGCAAGCGTTCAACAACTCTCTGAATCCTTTGACTTGTCCGGCGATCATGTGATGCTCGCGGGTCAGGTCGATTGCCAGGTTGCGGCTTTCCAGTTGCCGCTCCAGGTTCTTGGTTTCTTCATCCAGGAGGTCCTTGACCGCGACATTCTCTTGGCTGATCTGCACAAAGCAGTCGCGAAGATGTTCAATGATGTCGATCGGTCGGACGCCGTCCGTGGCGAACATGTTGATGATGTCCTTGTAAGCAGTCCGCCTACCATCAACGTGACCTGCTCGATAGTCGAGCGTCATCTGTTCCAGAGGGATCACTTGACGGGACAACCTCCCGTCCCGCATTCCATGCTGTCGATCATGTCGATCTCCTGGTCGTCAACGACCCGAGTGATCGGCTTCACGCTGGCTTTCATCTGGTGATATTGCTCCTCAGTGATTGGCTCCAACGGAGCCTGAACGAAACCGTGACCCTGGTGGAGAAGGAACGAGCACGCCTTGACGGAGTCCTCGTAGTTCTCATGCAACCAGGTCTTGATGTCGGCGACCTCGTCCAGCTTGAAGTAGTGCGTGGCCGAGACGCTGTTGTCCGCCCAGTACGTTTGCAGATGCTTCTGGACTTCCAACTCCTCGATCACACTCAACTCGTGGGCGAGCTTGACGTTCGCCTCGAACTTCATCGGGAACGAGATCACCATCGTGCCCGTGTCCTGCGTGCCATCCAGTTCGAGCTTCGGCTCGACGTGGTAGCCGTTGCGGCGGGCGATCTCCACAATGGGATCACTCGTCGAGAACCGGATGCGACGGATCAGATGTCGGTCGTAGCCACCGTGCATCCCGGGCGGGGTGTTCGGAGGCAACAGGCTGAGCGTGCCCGAAGGCTTCATCGTCGTCAGCTTGTTCGAGCACGGGACGCCCAGCACACTGCTGTAGTGCCGGTCGGCTTGCTCGATGTGCTGATAGACCGCGGTCAGAATCTTACCGTCGTGGAACTGAGGCGCGGCCATGTAGCCGGTCAGTCCAATGCCGAGCCGATGATTTCGCTTGACGATAGCGTCCGTTTCCGGATCACTGAAGTCACAGCAGGAGATCGTCTTGCACGCCTTGTACAGCAGCGCTGCCACCTCCTTGAACTCATCCACCGAACGGATGTTCGGGAGGAAGATGTCCGCGAGGTTGCACGGCTCCTTGTTGCACAGCGTGATCTCGGCACAGGGGTTGACGCCGACCACGTCGTAGTCGGGCCGGTAGCCCTCGCCGTCCGCCAGCCGGCCGAACCGGCGGCAGTTCCGCAAGTTCAACAGGCCATAGGGTTCGCCGCGGCCGTGGTACCCTTCCCAGAAGTCAGGTAGGACTTCGGAGATGGAGTCACAGGCCACCGTGTTGTTGCTGCTCGTCCGCCAGTTCGGCACGTTGCCGATCGACCAGTTCTTCGCTTGGATGAACAGCAGATCGTGAGGATGGCCGATCGCGATCTCGGAGCTACGACGCACGTTTCCGGCGACGACGATCACCCCGATCAGATTCATAATGTCCATGCAGTCGATGGGACGCAGTTTGTTCCCATGACGAGCGCGGAGGATACGAACGATCTGGTTGATCCCCTTGACTAGCGGTTCCGATCCTGACGCAGTGCCTCCGAAAGACTTGATAGGCTTTCCCGCAGCCCGGACGACTTGCGTGGAGTAGCGGAATGGTTTGCCACCTTCGAGGAAGAACGTCCTGAGGACGCGCCTGAGCAACTCCACCCAGCCTTCCCGATTGTCGGGGACGATAAAGTCACAGTCCGCGGACTCGACACGTTCGACGACGGGTGAGTATCGGACGACGGGCAACTCATAGACGTACTCCGGAAGGATGTTGAAGCCGACGCCACCGCCCAGCATCAACTGGTTGAAGGCGAAGCAGAAGGACTCCAGTTCGTTACACGTAACGTGCCAGCAGTTCTGCAAGCTGTCGGCACCCACACGACGGATCGTGTTCGTACCGAGTTGCCACAGGGCACGACCACTGGTCATGCCACGGAGGTTGAAGAGGTGGTCGTAGAAGCGTTCGAGTTCTTGCTGACTGAACAGTCCGCCTAGTTCGACTAGCCCGTTACAGACGCGAGCACAAGTCTCGTGCCACTCTTCCGTCCGGCCCAACTCCTCGCTGCGACGGCTGTAGGTTCGCTTGTAAGTGACGTAGCCGACCTCGCCCCACGGGACGAGTTTGTCGGCGTACAGGCCAACAAACTCGTCGTCCAATCCTGTCGAATAACTCATCGAGACAGACGCTCCTCAATATCCGCGATTAACCGGTGGCGAACGATGTCGGTCCGATCGAGCTTCGTGATGCCGATGCCGTCCAGACCTTCCAGGCGCTCGATGGCACCCTCGAAGCCTCCGCGAGCATCACGTGGCAAGTCCGACTGGAACAAGTCGCCGACGATCACCATCTTGGTGTTAAGACCGATACGAGTCAGGAACATCCTGATCTCGGATTGCGTTGCATTCTGGGCTTCATCCAGAATCACAAAGCAGTTGTTGAAGGTTCGACCACGCATCAAGGAGAGCGGTACGATCTCAATGATCCCCTGCTCTTGAAACGCCTTGATGAACTTGCGGTCAAGGTAGTGGGCCAACTCGTCGAAGAGCGGAACCAGGTAAGGACCGACCTTCTCTTCCATCGTGCCTGGCAGGTACCCAATGGAAGCACCGGAATCCACAGCGGGCCGGCAGAGAATGATCTTCTCCACCTTGTTGCCCTTCAGAGCCATCACACCCATCCCGACAGCAATGTGAGTCTTACCGGTTCCTGCCGGTCCATGACTCATCGTGATGTCGTTCTCGATGATTGTGTTGATGTACTCCTTCTGGTTAGGCGTCCGAGGGTTCACTCCGTTTGGCTTGAACCCCGATGTCTGCCTTGGTTCCGTTCGAGACTTCGTCTGCCGCTTCCGGCTCATTCATTAGCTCCATGTAGTTGTTGGCGGCTTCAATGGGGTCATCGCAATACTTGATGAGATGCCCTTGCAATGCAGCCATGCTCACGTTTCCTTGTCCAACCAACACGCCGAACAGCACAGCGGCGTCCGGCTCATCGGGGTAGAACCGCAGGAATAGGCGACGAGCCTGCTCCCTGTCAGCGTTCTCCACCTTCAGTCGCACATCGCATCGACCTGGTCGAATCAACGCAGCGTCGAGTCGTTCGATGTGGTTCGTCGTCATAAACAGCAGCCGTCCCTCGGCTGCCATAACACCGTCGATCGCATTCAGCAGTCCACTGAACGTGACCTTGTTGTCCTTGTCTTCGGAGGCTGTCCGCTCATCAAAGACACAGTCGATGTCCTCCATGAGCACGATTGAGTGCTCGGGGACACTGGAGAACAACTGCAACAGATCGTCGTCACCGAGGGTTGATGTCCCCAGGTTGATCGCACAGATGTCTAGCCGCAGCGATGACGCAATGGCCACGACGACTGACGACTTGCCGTTGCCCGGAGGGCCGTACATCAGGTAGCCCCTGCGATAGGGAATGCCACGTTCGATGTACCAATCCTCTGCCTTGATGAACTTCTCCACGTCCGCGATCATGCCTTCCAACACGTTCGTGCGAAGCACGACCGACTCCAGCGGACGCGGACGCCGCTTGATCTCTCCTTCCCAGTTCCCGTAACGGGGCGAGAAGATCGAGATGCGGTCGTCGTCAGGCGGGTACGCCTTCTCACGAGCTTCGTACAGCAGGTCCATGATGACCTTGCGTTTGCGAGTCAGTACGCTGACGTTGAACGTCTCACGTGGGATCGAACTTGCGGCGTTGTTCTTCTGGTTCGGCACGTCCTCCTGGCGCTCACGCTCCACGATGACGAAGTAGCCCTTCCACCAGAGCCAGTGCGTTCCCGGGGCCGGCGAGAAGATGATCTCCGGCTTGTCGCCGTCGTGGTGACAACCCTTGCGAGTCGTCCTCACGGTCAACCAACGGGACCAGTTCTTCGTGTACGGCTGATCGGCTAGCCAGTCGTTGAACCAGACGAAGGCGTCGTCCTTCATCGGAATTTCAACTTCCATGAATAGGCGGTGGACGCCCCATCGCCAGAGTCGGCCGGGGATCGAACGCCCCCAGGCGGCCAGGCCGCCGAAGATCATCAGTACAGCGCCCCCGGAGAGGAACTGGTTATTGCTCAGTTGCTCCTGGAGAAACTGAATCGCTACTTGCAGGTCCATCAGTCGGTTCCACAATGGGAGTTAGCTTATTAGCAGGTTGCAGCGTGAACGTAATCATGGGGAACAAGTCCCCTTCTTCGATCACGTCCTCAGGGCGTTGATAGCCAATCGTCGTTGACATCGTCGTGCCCGGAACAAACTTCGCAGCGCCGAAGAGAAGCTCGAAGATCGCTGCGACACCACGGCCGCTGAACCTCGCCTCTTCAATTCGGCGTAAAGCTTCAGCGTTGATTTGCACGTTTCTTCTTCTCCAAGCGAGCCTTGACCGTGATGTCACGGCCGGTGATCTCCTCGCTGCGGCGGACAGCTACACCGATTGGTAGGCGGTGACTGGCCGGCACTTCGAGCACAACCTTGATGATGGCCTTCGCCTCACCACGGGTGTTCGCTTCGACGACACCGTCCTGTCCTTGATAGGACCAGGCCCACGTGAACTTCGGCTTGGCGGGGTCGATGTACCCTTGCACGATCGCCATCCGTTTGATGTGTCGATTGATAATCGCCTCAGCGTCGGCGCGGCTGATCTTATTCGGCCGTACAATCGTGTTCCTCTCTCGCCATTCGGACCTACTCATTCGTCCCACGTCTGATCTCCCTCTGAAAGAAAATGCCGTCTTCGATGTAACCTGTCTCTTTGAAGAGCGACTGGACCATTCCAGTAGCTTCCCAGCCCATTGCTTTGAACCAGGCGGCGGCGTTGTTTGGTGAATTCGGATCGGTGAATGATTCAGGCACCAAGCACATCATTCCCACGGCCGACAGTTGCAGGCCGAACTTCTCCATCTCATCCATCAAGGCGGTGCCAACACCTCGGCGGCGATACTGCTCCTTAACGCAGACCTTCGCCACTTGGACAAACTTGTTCTCCTCGTTGAATTTCCCAGCAGCGAACCCAACGATGCTGCCCCAGATCGTGGCCACCTTGACCCAATGCGTTTCACCCACGATGGACCATTGGTCGATGTCCCACGGGTGGTAGAAGCACTTCAGATCACAGTCTTGGAGAACAACTTGGTCCTGCGGCTTGGCATCCCTGATCTGGACAATCACACTCAACCTCGGTAGGCGGGCCGGACGGCCTCGTTGAAGAACGAGTCGTACTCCGACCCGGTGCTGGTCTGTAAACCTTGGCCGTCGAGCACAGCCATGCGTTCGTCGTTCTGCTCTCGCGTCAAGTCGGTGAAGATGTGACCACTGTTGATCGTGGCCCAGCACTCTCGCAGGCTGTCCGCAATGTGCTGCTGGAAGGACTTCCGAACTCGTGCTCGGAACGACGACACTCGAAGTGCCGGCTGCAATCCGATCACAGCCTTCGCCACGACCTGGTCCACCGAGATGATGACGTTCGGGTCCGCGAGCTTCTTGCCGAGCGCCCAGCCGTAGAGGGAAAGTTGTTCCGCCCAATCGGTGGAGCAATCTTCCATGTAGCCGGCGTCGATCTTGAAGCCGTGGAAGTCCAACGCTACGAACTGCTTGTGAGCCGTGTCGTGGGACTTGTTTTGCTTCGCGGCCTTGAAGCCGTCGCGGCACAACATGTAGCCCTTGTTCGGACTCGTGTTGGCTTTGCCGCAGAAGCCGTTGACCTTCCAGTCGTGGACGATCTCGATCGGACCTTCAAGTGCGAACTCCAAGTCAGGCTTGGCTAGGAACGGCACACCTTCGACGGGTCCCTTGATGTCCACTTCCATCCGGGGCGGCCGGGTGGACTTCTTTAGGAGGTCGAGCAGGATGTCGTACTGGCCGGCTACCTTGTAGCACTCGAAGACATACTTGCCGGCGTCCCAGGCCCAGTCGCGATTCTGCGGCTCGACCTGTGCCTCGAACAAAGCTTGCAAGCCGTACTTCGGATCAGCGTTCGTACCGTAGAGCTTCTCGTGGAAGTCGGCCTTCACGTAGGCGTCGAAGGCAGACCCTACTGACGCCGGTCGCTCTTGTGGTAAACGATCCGGTCGCTTCGCAGACAGGTACTTCAGGTAGAACTCCTCCTTGTCCTTCTTGAAAGAAGACCAGGAGGAGTAGCTCATGTATGTCGGCAGACGCATTAGTAACTCACCAGCCAGTTGTTGCTATTAGCTTCCATGTCCGCCGGACGAATGGTCCATCCGCGGACTCGATGGTGCATGAGAGGTACGATCAGCTTCAGGTTGTGGATGATGTCGGGCAGGTCGAGCAGCTTCTTGATCGGCATCCACATCACCGCCTCGCTCGTCTTCTGCTCGACCTTCGTTTCCTTCACCACACAGAGGCAGCAATGGACGACGAAGTCAGGCCCTTGGATCGAACCAAGCTCCTCGCACATGAACGCGAGTAGGCCGGTCTCTTCAAACAGTTCCCGGGAGGCAGCCTGAGTGGGGAATTCCCCCGGCTCAATGTGGCCTCCCGGGACGTTCAAAAGACCGTGCTGCCACTTCGGCTTGTCCTTGCGGATGACCAAACAGTTGTCGCCATTCGGGACGTAGCAGAGTGCGTAGTTGCTCACTTAGATTTCTCCGTTGTCCTCAGCGCCCTTGCGGTCGAGGTAGTCGGCCGAGACCGACTTTAGGATCATGCGGCCGCCAAGGATGTCGGAGTACGACTCCGTCAGGGGCGTCACCACGACGCCCTCGCGACCTTTGAACTTCGCCCGGGGCGTGCCGATCGTCGTGGGGCCATCCGTCAGTTCGGACATCTTCGCGATCGAGAACGGACCCTCGTACAACAGCGGAGCCGTCTCGACGCCGTGCAACTTGCACACGTCTCGGACAACATCCCAGTCCATGAAGCGGCCATTGAACAGGATGTCGAAGACTCGGAACTCACGTTGGCCTTGCCGCACGCCATAGTCGAGGTCCTGACAGCCTTGGCCGTACAGTTCGCCGTACAAGACGACGCTGTTCTCTTCGTTGCACAGGCCGGTCAGCAAGTCGAGCACGGTCTTCTCTTCGAGCGGCTCCCAGTAGATGCAAGGCTTTGCATCTTCCGCTGGGCGCTTGCGAGGGAAGTTGTGCGACCCTGCGAAGAACTCCCAGTCACCGCTCTCACCTCGGAGAAGCCCGACACGGCAGTTGCGGCCGTGAATCTTCTCGGTGATCCGGACCGGCGTTCCTTCAGGGATCGCATCCGGGTAGCGGTAGTAGTTGTCGATGTCGGTGTATCGCGGAAAGCCGGGATGCTCCTTGCGGCGGGCACCCTCGCTGACCTGGACCGGCGGCACGTACTTGTGGGCGTTGAAGTACGCCGTCACGTCGGCGTTCGCCACGACCATCTGAGCGTCTTCGCCGAAGAACACTTCGTCCACCGGGACCACGAAGCCGAAGGAGGCTTGCCCGCGGACGCGAGCGGCCGCCACTCGGCAAGGCGTCTTCACGATGTCCCCAGGGAACTCAGCGTGCTTCAGGTAGTTGCTAACGCCTAGCTCGCGGCCGAGGCTCTCCGGAATCAGGATGTCCGGCGGGAAGAACACGACGTAGTCGCCTGCCGTGTACTTATCCTTGGTCACCACGGTCTTCGCGCCGCGGATCGTCGCGATCTCTAAGCGATCGGCATTCGGATGGGGATCGACAGCGTCGATCTTCAAGACTTCAACAATGGTCGTACTCAAGAGAACACCTTCGGGGTATACGTCAATACTGGTTGTCGAACACCGACGAGGACTAAACGTCCGTCGGACACTTGTTCGTGGAAGTCTTGCAGGTCATCACAACTATCGTTGTCGTAATGGACCATTAGTCTGTCAGCGTCGATGACAGTCAGCGTTTCACGAGACTTTTGCGTTACGTCGAGCCAGATGGTTCCGACAGCCGGCCCTTTCGCTGTATAGAGCGTGGTCTTCGGCAACTCGACGAAGGGCTTCCGTTTGATGGCGTGGAAGGCAGCCACAGAGAACTTGCTCATTACTCTTCGTCCTCTCGCTGCCGCAGGTAGCGGGCTTCTTTGGGGATGCCATCGTCGGTCAGTTCACGGAAGATGAACGTGATCTTCTGGCCAAGCTTGAACTTGCGAGATGCTCGCACGTCTCGCGGCATCTCTTCACCGGGATGTTCGTGTGCGTAGGTCGTGTCGTTGTAGCAACAGAACTCACGCTCCTCGTCCGTCAGCCCGGACAACTCCAGGCGCTTGCCCTTGTAGTCCAGGATCAGAGCGCCGATCTTCCCGCGGAGTCGGCTGCCCTTGTCGGTCTCGCGCCCAGTGGTGAAGCCCACCAGCACGCCTTCGTCGTCGTTGAATGGCTTGTACTTCAGCAGTGTGCTGACACGCTTGGGAGTCCAGGCCGCACCAGGAGAGCGTAGCATCACCCCTTCGCCGCCGAGTTCGAGCACCTTGCCCAACTCGACTTCGATCTGGGCGACGGCCGCGGCTTCGTCGTCGGGCAGGCGAACCTGCTTATGTACGAACACTCGGTCACCGGACAGGAGTTGGGCACCAGCCATCAACTCATGGTCGAAGGTCGCACCAGCATCCAAGGTCTGGAAGTTGGGGCTTACGTTCTCGGCACAGAAGGCCACAAACTTCTGGATGCTCTCCTCGTCGAAGAGACAGTGGAAGTTGGCGTTCTTGATCTCGCCCGTCTGGATCACCGTGTCGATCGGCGGGAAGCCGTACACAGCGAAACTGATGAGGGAGAACCGCGGGTCAGGCGAGTCGCCGCCGCAGATCGAGCGGCAAAGCTGGAAGTTACCTCGACCCGCCCAGAGTTCGCCGTCCAGAGGAGCGGCTGGCAGAAGGTCAAGGAAGCTGTCCGGAGCCATGATCGGATTACCGTATCGGCTCCACAGTCCTGTCGCAGTCGGCTTGATCTTTCCTTTTCGCTTGCCAGTCTTCGGATCAGTTACAGACGCCCACGGTACTCCCTCGGTCGGGAGTCCGCGGCTTAGGCCGCCGTCCCAAAAACAACGAGTGCCGTCCAGCTTCTCGCTAACGTACCAGCCAGCGATCTTGTCCTTACCTGGTCGATAAGGCTTCGCAAGCTGAAGAAACTCTCTACGCGCCATTGACTTTTCCTGGGAGAATAAAGATCGCCGATCCTGCTGAGTGCCAGCGGGAACACTTCTTTCCGCACTTTGCGGCGGCGGTCTTTCTGGATCGTGGGGTACAGAGTTTCCCGACGAGAGAACAGGACCGGGGACACTCCATGCACATGGAGGTCCCAGGCGGCCTGCTTAACCAGATTAACCGGAATGAACTGAACGGTTTTCATGCTTTAGTCTCCTTGTCCAAAGTGGTTACACGAGACCTAGCATCTTGTTCATCAGGCTGTGTTGTCGTCCTTCTCTTTCTTCTTGGCCGGCGTCGGTTGCCCGGTCTCACCCGGGAGCGCCGGTGGCTTGATCTTGTTCTTCTCCAAGAGTGCCCGGCATTCACCGATGTAGGCGATCGCGGCGTCCGCGGCACCCTTGTAGTACAAGGCGAACTGCTCGGTCTGCTCCAGACGTTCGGTCTGAGCCATCAACGTGGCCATCGCGGCGTCAAGCTGTCGATCACGAGTCGCGAGGATGAACAGCGTCTCCGAGACGATGATGTTCTCGGCATGGGCCTCGTTGTTGTACTTCACACCTTCCAGGTACACCTTCGCGTTCTCGTTGGTCGTGTAGCTGTTAAGGGCGGTTACGGCCGATACAACGGCGACCAGGAGCAGCAAGAGGATGTTGTTACGCACGGGACTCGTCATCAATGTTCTCCAAATTCAACCAGTGGAACTCGGAGTCGATGTGACCCCAAGTGTTGCGACCCTTCATTGAGTTCCAGGGTCGCGGAACGAGCAGGGCACGACCGCCCTCCTCACGAAACTTATTCACCTTCTCATCGTTGTCGTCGATGAGCAGGGCTTCCGGATGCGCACAGAAGTGCTTCTGTGGTCCGATGAGAAACTGTCGGTGCATCCATGAGGGAAACTGCTCGTGAATCCATTCGAGCTTACCGGCCAAACTGTCAGGGTCCTTCGTGGGCGACGTGAGGATGCAGATGTTCTCCCCGCCGACCAGGTTGCGGCAGAGTGCAAACAGCCGATGGAACTCAGGCGAGACCGGCAGGGTTGCCCACATCTCGCGAGTGATCGACTCCCAGAACTCGATCTCCGTCATCGGCTCGCCGCCGAGGACGTGCCAGGCTTCGACAATGTCGTAGCCCACGTCGGGGAACTTGTCGTAGTCGAACGGGCCAACCGGAAGTCCTAGCCGGCCCAGGATGTGCATCGTGAACGAGTTACACGTGTCATCCAGGTCGAGGAGAATACGCTTAATCACGCTGCTTGTACTCAGGGTTGCGTTCGAGGAAGCGACTCAGAATGGCCTTCCGCATGTCGAAGACCGTTGACTTCGGCACACCCAAGATTTCGGCGATTGCGTAATCGCTGTAGTTCTCAATGCGCATCTGGATTAACTGGCGGTCCTTCTCGTCATCACAGGCTCCGAGCAACTCGTCCATGAAGTCCACCATCGCTCTTGGGTCCGCCTGCGCTTCCTTTTGAAACACGTCATCTACGGTCAGCGATCCTTCTTTGACTGGCACCTTGATCTCTTGCCCCTTGTGCTTCTTGCGAAAGTAGGAAGTGCGTGGAACCTTTACCGCGCACTCGGTGTACAAGAGATTCCGGACGTAGTGGTGGATGTACAGCGACATGAACCCGGTGGGATTCTTTTTCTTATCCGCCGACCGGCCGACCATTCGGTTGACCGCCGCGACCAGCCCTGCATTCCCTTGAGACAGCAAGTCATCTGTCAGGTGTGACAGATGGGGGAACTGGTCTAGGTACCGGTTCACCTTCACGGTGACCAAGGGCATGTTGGAGAGGATCATCTCCTCGACTGCCTTCGGGTCTCCTGCAATGACTCGTGGGTAAAGTGCCAAGTTGGATTCGCGAGTGGCTGCTGGGTGTTGGTAGTAAGTCTTCCGCGATTTCTTCATGCCACCAGCCAAGCACACTGTGCGAAGAAACCACGCTGTTCACAGTTGAGGAATGAGAAGTCGTACACATAGCCGGCCGAGTCGTAGACCTTGCCACGATCAAAGGCGACTGCGTGAGGGGTAGAGCGACTTCGCCCTGTTAAGACACCGCGGCTGGATGCAACCAGATGGTTGAAGATGACACCCCGTCCGATGTCTCGAATCGGCAATGTTCCCCCGGAGGGGAGCAAGATCGCCGGGATCAACTCGAAGGGCGTGACGGACTTACCAGCGTGGATCGCAGCTTGAATCAACTCCTGGACGTGGAAGCCACGTCGGCCGAGAGGATCATGTAGCGTCTCGTCGAGGACAAGGCTGCCGTCGTGGCCGATCTCTCGAATCAGTTCCTCAGTGGTCGTGCCCATCGCCATCGCGAAGGCTTCGAGAATGCACGACCACCCATTAGTCTTCCGGATCAGGTCCATCGGTAATCTCGTCGAGGAGTGCGTCAATGTCGGGAAGCACTCCCCAGGAGGGCTTCCAATACTTTCGCCAGTTGGGCGAGTCGAAGAGCTTGTCGTACTCTTCTTGCGTAGCACCGGTGAGAATCCAGATGCCAACGCCGTGGGCTTCCCAGATGGGCCACTTGATCTTCTGTGCCTTGGTGAAGGAGTATCTTCCCTTCACCTTGCAGTCGATCCAGCGGTATCCCCACTTGATGTGGTGGATGAAGAGGTCAGGTAGCCCCTTCTGGTACAGATTGCCGTGTGTGGCTTCGACGAGCCAGTCGCGATGTCCGAGGAACTCGATCAAGGCTTGCTGTATGTGCCACTCGGGTCTACCTTTATTACACCGCTGCTTACCCACTGTTCACCTCTAAACGGCATTTTGTAGCTCCGGCGGTTTGATCTTCACCGTCACCGAGCCACCCTTCTTCTCTGCCCAGTTCAGCATTCCCTTATTCCAGGTCATGCCGATTAGCGCGACCTTCGCGCGGTAGGATTCCACGCCTTCCCGGACCGCTTCCGCGACCGGGTCGATGTACGACGGGTGCGTGACGCATTCCAGTTCGTCGTGGATGTTCATGGGTGCGACGAACAGCGTGTCGAGACCGGCAGGTTGCAGGTCCCAAATCTTCCGTTGCACCCGCTTGGTGATCTCGCCACCAGGAGACTGAATCTCGTGGTTGGCCGCGGCCCGCATGTTCGTCTGCTGGAGGGAGAACGCAGCCCCGTACAGGGCTGAGGACACCGCCCCGCCAGCCGTCTGAACTCGCTGCCGTCGCACAACCTTGGCCGGGCAGGACTTCCATTCCTTCGGAGGTGACTGAGCCATCCGGTACAACTCGCGGCAGATTTTGTTCTCCAGCGTGAAGTACCGGCGGAAGCCGAGGAACGTCTCGCAGTAGTCGGCCGGGTCCTCCCACAGGACTTGCCGGCCGTCCGGCTGACGCATCGAGCAGAAGTTCCGGAAGATGCGTTGACGAGCCTTCTCGATGCCGGGGAACATCTTCCCCCACATCTCGTAAGCAGCTTGGGCAACGTCCAAAGGAATACCCAGGTTGCGATGAAGTGTCTCGGCGTTACCGCCGTAGATCATCGCGAACACACCGCTCTTCGCCATCGTGTACATGTCGTGGTCCGTGCCTTCAGACGCGAGGATTTCCTCATACGTCTTGCCCGGGAACAACGCCATGCCGAACAGACCGTGAATCTTCTTCGTGGTCTTCTTCGCGCCTTCACAGCCGCCGCAGACTTCATCCTCCATCAAGGCACAACCAGGACAGTCAGGCAGTAGTTCCTTCTTGGCCTTCTTCAACTCCTTGCAGGACTTGCACAGCGGTTTCACCTTGCCAGTCGCCTTGCACTTATGGCAGTCGATGAAGGTGACCAACGCCTTGCGAAGCTGCGGATCGTTGTAGACGGCGTCGGCGAGGGTCACCTCGAACGCATCAAAGTCACCGCCGCATAGCTCGTAGCCGTCCCACTTCAATGGGAAGTTCTTGCGTACCTCCTTCGTCTTCTTGATTGCCTGAGCGTTCAGCCCGTCGCCGCCGGACATACGACTAGACATCGTTCCGATGACGTTAAAGGACGCATGGAAGCGTCCCGCGATGAGCAGCTTGTTGTAAAGCTCGATCTCCTTGGAGGCGTGCTTCACATTCAGGATCGCTCTCGCGCGGATCGCCGCGGGATGCGGCGACAAGTCATCGTCGGCCGTCCAGGTAGCGATACCTTCGAGCTTCGCCTTCTTCGTGGTATCCTCAATGAAGACCGCTTCGATCTCATCCATCACCTCAGTCAGGTAGGCGCGGACTGCGGTCGGCTTGTTGATGTTACACGGTGCATTCGCGACCGTGTCCTGGGCCTTCTGCAACAGTCCTTCCATACCCTCGCGGTCGATCTCGAACCCTCTCCACCTCACGATGGGGACCATGCAGGCCAGAGTAGAGTCGTCGTCGCCGGCAGCCGGGCTGCCGAAGTGTTTGTACAATTCCCGGGTGTACAGGATGTCGTCGGAGGCGTACTCACGGGCAGGCTCGTTCATCGCCCAGTGGTCGATGTGAGCCTGAATCTTCGCCGGCCAAGCGAAGCCCTTCTTCTTGATCTTCTTGAGCGTCTTACCGTCGCGGGCCTTCTTCTTCTCGATGACTTCGACTTCCCAGCCCTTCTCGGGACTGCTGATCGCGAGTGCCATCGGCGCGTAGCCAAGCTCGACAGGCCGGTACGACTTGTCGAGTTCAACGTCCGAGAAGTGGAACTTCGGGACGAAGCCCAAGGCGTACTCAGCCAGGAACTTCAACCCGCCGGCCGGCTTGAACTTCAGCACGACATCCTTGAAGTCCTCGTCGAGGACGTTCTTCTTGAAGATGTCGTAGACCTTCCAACGTGGCGCTTCCGGGTCCTTCGAGCGAGCGAAAAAGATGCCGTCGATCTGGACACGCTTCTCCAACTCGTCCGCCAATGAATAAGCGAGTACCGTCGGTACTCGCCGAATGCGGATGTCCTCGCGGGCCATCAGTGCTTGGTATTGGTTCTTTCGCGAATGGAGCAACAGATCACATGCGGCCGCCGGCTTGAGGCATAGCCCGTCGCGGCCCTTCGGCTCCATCATGGCGATCTCTTCAATGTGCTCTTCCGGAATCCAGTCCTGCGGTAGCAGAGACCAGATCGTGTGAATCTTCACGACGTGGAACCAGTCGAACGCCAGGTTAAACCCGACGACCGTGTTCTGGGCGATCCACTCCAGAAGTTCGAGCGTCTTCCACACCGGCTCCTTCCAGACGTTGTAGAGATGGATCGGACCATCGTCTTCAGCGTACTGGAGGAGCACCATCATGGAGTGCAAGCCGCACGTTTCGCTATCAATGAAGAGCAAGCTCATTTACTTACCGCCGCTTTTGGAATTCGTCGATGACCGCGATGACGAGCATGAGGCAGCCCAGCAAGGCCGCGAGGGCGACAATGATCGCCAGCGGACCCCACATCGGAGCCAAGACCCACCACCACGACCAGTTAATCACGTTCCCGAGCTTTAGCCCGATGAACAACAGCGTGAGCAACGGGAGGAACCCGACGCCCCTACGAACAACAATCTGATTCTCACTCATCGTAGAACTCGCTCTCCAATCCGGCATCCCGAACGAGAGTCTCTGCTTCACCGAGCGTGTCACAGTCGTAGTCCTGAAATGCCTTGATGATCTTCTCTGCGACGACTTGTCGCTTCTCTTCTGGGATGAAGTCACGAACCTCGTCCCATAGCTCTCCTGCGAGAGCCGAACCTCTTGACCAACCCATTTACCTCTCCTTGTAGAAAGCGTCGTTACCCGCATGACTCCCTGGCAGCAACGCCAGGGCCTACCGTTACTGCCGTGCCCAGCACTCCTAGTCACCAGCCATGCGGTCGTATAGGTTCACCCCGAAGGGACGACGCTAGAACACTTCGTAAAACCAACCACTCGCTCCTTCGATCACGGCCGTGGTTACAGCCGCAGTGACAACGTCCGTGTCTTCAAATTTGATTCGCATCTTCCAGCCCTTGATGATTCGCAGCGGATGTCGAAGCTGGAACTCATCCGACTCGAAGGCTTCCACGATCTGACCAATGACTGGCTTCGTCAGCCGGAGCGTCCTGCTCGTCGTTGTCAGTTCCACGATGGCCGCGGCCGGGCCGATCACCTTCAGCGTCCAGGATTCCTCCTCGGTTTCGAGGATGATCTTGTCGTGAAGCTGGAGCTTCGTGATGTCGATGAAGTCACTAACTGTCGAGTTCATCAAAAGAACCTTTCAGAATCTCGTCCCTGCTCTCGTTGAGGAGTAGCAGTTGGAATCTGCTGATCTTCGCCCAGCCGACCCAAGCCTTATTCGTGTGTAAGATCGGATGGAGCCAGTCGTTCGCGTTCGCCACGATGAGTTCAGCAACCGAAATTCGCAACTCGACCTCGCTGAGTACCTTGTGATTCCATTCCCCCTCAGTGAAGATGTGCCACTCATTACCTTCACAGAGGACTTCAATCGGGCTGCTCGGGAACAGGTATTGCTTAATGTCCCCTACGAGGGTCATCCGCCGTGCCATCCGTCGCGTCGGTCCGAGACTCATACCTTGTACCCGTAGTTGGAGAAGTCTTTCAGTTTGATCGGTAGCTGTTCGAGTTCTTCGCGGTCGAAGTACGAACGCCACTCCTGCTTGTTGGCCGTCTGACCCAGACGGCCGAGTGAGACCGGAGGAGCGCCACGGCTCTCCAGAATCTCGTTCAACTGCTGAGCCAGGTACTCGTACCGAATCACTCGGTCAGTGTTCTTGGCGTGCATGAACACCGAGCGGTCCCACAAGTTATTCTCAAGGTGGTACTTGACGAACGGGTGGAATCCCTTGGAGTGCCACCCGGTCAAATGGTGGTATCGGGTTACGATCCAGTCGGCCGGGTGCCGCACGACGCTGAACGTGTACAACGGCTCGTGTGGCTTGATGATCTTCTTCTTGATGAGGTCTTCGTGGCTCACATGGACCCACGCATCAATGGCGACCGCACCATCTTGGTTCTTGAGCACCTGTTCAATCGAACGAGTCGCGCAGTGCGGCTCCGCAAGAAACAGGTAACCGTGCTTTCGATTAAGAATTGCCATTGACGTTCCACACCCTTCTGGTCACCCCGCCTTCACGAATCTCGAAGCCCTGCTCCCTGAGCTTGTATCCATCCTTGTCGAACTTGTCCCACACCACGCGGTCGATGGGGATAACGTAGTCGGCCTCTACCTTTTTCTCTTGCACCCACACGTTTCGCTTATCGCAGAGACGAACGTCATGTTTGTCTTCCAAGTAGATCGCGACTGATCTAACAAGTAGTGGGTCAGCCAGATGGTGCCGGTATCCCGTCTGCAACATCGCGTCACTAAGCGTGATGCTTGTACCGAGTAGGATCGGGATTACACTTTGAAACTCCTTAAAGCCCGGGTATCGACGGTCACGGACCCAACCGAATTCGGTGACGAAGGGACGCACTTCAAGGAAGTTTTCCAGGTCTTCATCCGTGTCCAGGTCTTCATCCGTGTCCAGGACATCAACGAAGTCATCGCAGTCTTCATCGTCCTCGTCTTCGATGTCGTCTTCGTGGTAAATGCTCATACTTCAACCTTGTACCGGCGAGGTCCCTTCTTCTCGTCTTGAGTCCGGAGATGCACGTTCATCCTCCACGTGATCCCGTGCTTGGGATTCACCCCGTGGATCAGTTGGCTCGGTTCTCGATAGCCACTGAACCTGTTGAACGCATAGCTGTCGGTGCCAACCCATGCCCCGTTCAGCACAAGCTCTCCGTCGATGTCGGCCAACGCACCCTGAACGTGATGGTGGCCCATGCAGAAGTAGCGAATCCGTTGCTTACCATTGATCGAGTTGAGGGCGATCAAACCCTTCTGGCGGCGGACCATTCCGTAGAATGGAATCCCGCTGCTCCCTTGCACGTCGTCGCCGTGACTCAGGTTGAAGCCAACACCGTTCACGTCCACGTTGACGCTGAAGGCGTTCGGGATCAGGAAGTTGATGTTCGGCATATCCCGGCAGTGCATCCGGGCCGTCTCACCGACGAGGTAGTCCCAGTTGTCGTGAGCACCGTGGTAGTCCTTCTTGACCGAGCGGCGGCCGTGGTTACCTGCGAGGTAGACCACATTCACCTGGTCGAACGAGGCGGCCAAGTCTCGGTACATCAGGCCGTGAAGCTGACCGATCGCGAAGCAGTTCTTGAACTGGTTGCGGAAGTACGATCGCTGAACAGCACCGTGAATCTCGCCGCTGGTGTGGTCACCGTAAGCGAACACCGTACAGACCCGGAACTTGAACCGCGGACTCAGTGTCTTCTGGGTCCAGTCCAGCAGCGTGTCAACCAGCACCTCGGCGCGGCGACACGAGATGGGGAAGTTGTAATCCTCCAACCCACCACTCTCTTCGGGCGTCACGATCTGATCGTGGTGGCCGTCGCTGAGATGGAGCACCACGTGTTCGTCGATCGTGTCCTTGGTCACCCGCGTTGGTCGAGCCGGCGGCAGAGCCTTGAAGGGGTGGATGCGGGCATCCATCTCCTTCACGATTGCCTTGAAGACACCGTGCTCCTTGTTCGACATCCGCAAGGACTTGCGTGCGTGATCCCGTTCCTCGCGAAGATGCAGGTTGTCGGCTTCTAGCTCGCGTACTCGCTCGTCGGTCGGATCAAAGCCAGGAACAGCTTTGCGCTGGCCACCCGCTCGTTTGATCGGTTGATCGCCGTCCGGCCAAGGGACCTTCTTATGGATGCGACCTGTCGCGATGTCGGACACCGTCGAGCGGCTGATCTTGAACTTCTTAGCGATCTCAGGTTGCGGCTTATTATCAGCCAGGTCCCGCTTAATCTCGGTGACCTTCTTGTCGTTCAACTTCATACTCAGAACTCGGACCTTGGTTGATGGTGAAAGTGGTGTTATGCTGCTAGCGTCAACTCTTCGCCTTCGACTTCGATGTCGAGCACATCCTTGAACTCACCCATCGTCATCAGTTCCAGATGGCGATCCTGCTGGATGACCTGGAGGACTCGGTCGTCAGACGGTAGATGGATGAGGTCTACGATCGTGGCACCGAGGTTCTCGTCGATACCCGGCCGGTGAATACGATCTTCAGACTGCGTCCGGTACTCCGGCTTGAACGAGTTCGACCAGAACACGGCCATGCAGGCTTCGGTCAGCGTCAGTCCCATTCCCCCGGACTCCGGGTGAGCGACGAACGCGACTCGCAAGTTCTCGCGATCTGCCCAGTAGTCCAGGGCATCCACACCGCTGAGAATCTTGACATCACCGTTGGAGTCGCACTTGAACACCTCGAAGCCGCGGCCGTCGCATCGCACGACATCCCAGTTCTTCTTGGTGCATAGCCGCACACAGCGATCAACGGAGCCGGTGAACCCGGCGAAGATCACAATGCGGCCGTGCTCGTCGTTCTCCTCCAGGAGTTGATTGAGCGCGTCATCCTTCGGGCAGGGCACTTCCTTCGTTACCCGCTTGAGCTTCTTGACTTCCTTCGTCCCCTCGCAGGCGGGACATTCGATCATGTGCTTCTCAAGTCGCTGTACCTTCTCGGCGCTGAGCATGTCGATCGCAGAGAAGGTTCGCTCCTTGTCTTCGCGGTCGTACCACTCAGCGACTTCACCGGTGGCAGCACAGTGTCGGCAGGGGACCTTACCGTCTTCGACTTCGCGGTACTGGAAGCCATCCGAGAGTTCGCGAAGCTGGAGGTTGCCCTGCATCGCACTCTCTGCGGAGTTGACGATCGCTTGCGCGACTCGCATCACCGACTTGTTGGGCTTGCAGACGATCTTGCGATACCGTTTGTCTGGCAGGCTCAAGCACTCCTTCTTCCGCTTGACGATGACCAGGCCGATGAGGCGGTCGAACATGAGTTCGACTTCGTTCTTGCTTCCCTCGAACTGGTGAAACTGTTGCCCCTCTTCGAGCATCTGTTCCATGTCGTGCGGGCCATCCTCATAGCGAGCACCACACGTGTTACACTTGAACTCGTCGTCCTTCCAGCCGATCCGTCGCATGAACGGTCCGGAGTCGAACTCCTCCTTGACCATGAAGGCGAGCCGTTGTTCGAGAGCCTTCGGGCTGCCTTCTCGTAGGAAGCCCGGCCAGGCGATCTCGGCTTGGCTCCACCAGTCCACCGGTGTCTTCGGCGACGGCGTGCCGCTCATCAGGATCACGAAGCCGTCGTAGTTGAAGTGGGCGCGGATCATGTCCGCGAGCTTCTGGGCTGCTCGTGTGCGTTGCGATCCTTCCGTCTTCAGACGGCTGGACTCGTCGTAGATCACACCTTGCGGCGGGACCTTGTCTTTGGGCCAACTGTCGATTAGGGTGTTTAGCCCTTCGTAGGTGATAAGCTCCACCTTGATGGACGGGTCGAGGCCCCACTTCTTAAACTCGCGGGCGATTGCTTTCAGCACCGCCTTAGGAGCGACGTAGAACCATTCCTTCACACCAGATCGCTCGATGACTTCGATGGCCGCGAGCGTCTTACCGACGCCCATCTCGGCCGCCCAAATCTGGTAGTGGTACGTTAGGCCAGCGTCCGCGAGATCACATTGGTGATCCATCAACGGGCGTTCGTACTTCTGCTTCTCAAGGTCGCGATCGAACCACTCGTAGGGGTCGTTGCCCATCAACGCTGAAAGCTGGAAGCGGTTCCGCGGGCAGTCTTCGACTGACCAAATCTTGCGGGGCTTCTCGTCGAAGCCGTGCCACTTGCTCCCCTTCATCGCCTTGATCTCGTTCTTCAACGAGAAGGGCGACTTGATGAACTCGATGCGGCCGTCGTTAAAAGCAAGCTGCGCGGCGGACTTAATACGGGTGCCCTTAGCAGTCTCCGTAATCAGCTTACAATCCATCACTTCAGTCATTTGCGCTTATCCTCAAGTAGGAAGATGGTCCCGGATGGTTTCTTACTGAAGTCTTGCCAGACGTTCAGATTGCGAGCTTCAAACTCGCCCATGATCTGGCAGTACAACGCTTGCACTGCCCCTGTCCTGCGACTACCGGTTACCACGGCGTCTCGCCACTGGGCGAGTGTTCCTGTCAGGACCGTCAACTGAACTCCTCGTGCGACAGTCTCCGTGCTCACCAGTGGCATCCCGCCGGTGCATTCGAGGACTTCGATGGTGTCCAACTCTTCGGCGACCACGAGGATCGAGAAGGACACGTGAGCCAGCAGGCTCGGGGAGAGACCCACGGTTGCGTGTTGGTCTCTCAGGGCAGCCAGACAGGACAGAAACTTCTCCGCAGCGTGCTGCGTCTTGTTGCTGGCGTCACTGGACGCCGCGACTGAGTAGCCCAACGCTTGGTGTGAGATCGACACCAGCTTGGAGAAGTTCACCGATGGTTCGGTGATGAGGATCGCGACTGGCTTCATTGGTTTGAAAGCCGGGCGGGTTGACCGCCCGGCTGCTCGTCCTTAGTTATTACACTCAACACCGGCGACTGTTCAATTACCGAGAGCGTTTGCTCTTCTTATTCGCCGGCTCTTCGACCTTCTCGACGCCTTCGTCCTTGACGGTCAAGAACTTCTCGATCTCCGCGATGGCCTTCTCCTCCGTGGGGAGGTTCAGGAACGGAGTCGAGCACTTCAGGACCACGGGGCCGTGCCACGAGAAAGAACCCTTCTCGATCAATCGGACCTTCAGCGTCATCGCAAGCGGGCCATGCGGCTCCAACTTGGACACGTCCTGGCCTCGTGCGGCCAAGGCGTCGATCGCCTCCTGGTTGATTGGCAAGAAGCCGAAAATCTTCCCCGCTTCGGTGCGGGCGGTCTTGGTACCAGCGAAGAACTCCAGGAAGCGGCCGGTGGTGCGCTCGATCACGAGGAACGAGATACCGTACATGCACCCGGAGTCTTGCTCTCCAGATCGCGCGGCGATGCCCTTGAAGACTTCCGAGTGGGCGTCGTAGTTCGTGATGATCGCGTCCTTGTCGCTCATGTCGATCGCTTTGGGGCGACGAGCAAGCGGCATGACATCGACACTGTCACCGAGAACGATGACTTCATCCTCCGACACCGGAATGCCGTATTCACCAGGGGCGATCAACCGGCGGTTGATGGCGTTGCCCTTCGTGAACAATTGCAAACGGCCCAAGAAATCCGAACCCTTGGCGAGATCACCGTAAATCTCATCCCCACCGAGTTGCGTGGACGGAAGACGGTTGCCAAGAGTCATTAACGAGTTGTCAGACATTACTACCTCAAGAAAGAAACAGAAAAAAGAAACGGGGTTAAGGGTCTGGGACTACTGAGTCAATCGCTTCGACATAGGCTTTCCTTTCGATCTCGTGTTTTTGGTTACGGTCTTCAGCTAACCGACGCTGCTTCTCTTTGCTCTTGTCATCCAGATGCAGGACCCACTTCAGGGCGGCGTCCCAGGCATCTCTTGGGTCTCGCTTCCGATTAACCTCAGTGTTAGCCGCCTCGCTACTTGCAAGCTCCGCTAAGATTTCGTTGACTGTCCGTAAGTGCGGGATGGCCTCGAAGGATTTGAACTTGGCCTTCAAGCGTCCGGCACGGTGATCGAGTCGCATGTCTCTTAGCACCGTTCGCATCAGGGCGCTGAACTCCCTGGTGTTCATGTGCTTCGCGTGCTCGATGTAGTTCCCTTGCCACGACGGGGGCAGCTTGGCGAGCATGTAGGCGTTGAGCGTGGCCATCCTGTCGCCGTCAACCAACTCCTGGATTCCAGGGAGGAGGTTCAACAGTCCGAGCGTCCGTGACACCCAGTCGGGCGACTTCTGGATGGAAGCCGCCAGGTCACTCAACCGCATCTCCGGCGAGTGGAGTTGCAACAGCTTCAAGTGTCTGGCCATCTGAACGGGCGTCGTCTCTGGGCGGTGTGCCTGAGCCGAGACCTGCTTAGCCAGTGCTTGCGAGTCTGTGAGATGTTGCAGGATGAAGGGCATCGACTTGTGGCCGAGGTCCTTGATCGCATTGAATCGAAACCACCCGTCTACGATCTCGAACTTGTCCGGGTCCTCCGTGTAGCGAGCGCACCCGCAGTTCGTCAGGCCCAGTTCGCGAATCCCATCTCGGAGTTCCAGATACTCGGCGGACTGTCGATTCAGTTCGCGGAGGATGTACTTCGGTTCGAGAAGTTGGTCGAGATCAAGTGTGGCGACGATTTCCATTACACACTTATCATGTCCCGTTCCAGTGCAAGAATCCGGAGCATCGCAAAGATTTACGAAAGTTTCTTGCTAGTAGTTAGGTAGGTATCCAGTTAAGTGTGCCCACATCGCAGTGATAGGTAACTGGTAACACACTTCTATATGATTCTTCAAGCTTTCTACCTACCTACCTACCTAGATAACTAATATGGTAAACCCTAACAGGATAACACGTTACGGAAAAGGTGGGATTGTAGGGGCCTACCAACTTCGGAAATCTTCTCGGCGCGTCCGGGTACGGGGATCGAATCGGGACATGATAAGTATGCCCTAGAAACTGCTCACCGAGGAACGCAGCCGCATGGTCCCCGCGAAAGTAACAGCAACACAAGCAATCGTCAGCTTCCTGACGGCCCGCAAGGCGAGCCACAAAGGACCTGACCTGATCGACCTGTACTTGAAGTACGGGTGCAACATGGAGACGCAGGTCAACGTGGCCGCCGGTAAGGGCGAACCCGTGGCTGGTAAGCGTTCCACCTACACGGACGGCATTGACCAGTGGTTCTCCTTCCGCTGTCCGAAGAAGGCCGACTCCGATCCTGAGTTCCGCGACTTCGAGATGCGGTATCCGCTCGACCTACATGCCGATGGTATCGGTTGTACGGGCTGGGACTGGGTGGCACGGCGGTCCCGCTGGGTGGGCTTCGACTTCGACTCCCTCACCGACCACGCCGTGGGCCTCACCAAGGCCGAGATGGATCGGGTGAAAGCCGCGGCGAGGGGTCTCCCCTACGCAACTGTCCGACTGTCAACGAGCGGCGGCGGCGTGCATCTTTACGTCCTCTTCGAGGACGATCCAGCCTTCGACACCGACAACCACACTGAGCACGCCGCGCTCGCGAGGTGCGTGTTGGAAGTGATGAGCCGCGATGCCGGCTTTGACTTCCAATCCACCATCGACGGCTGCGGTGGCAACATGTGGATTTGGCACCGTAAGAGTGCCGGCACGGATGGTCTGAAGCTGGAGAAGACCGGTGAGTTGTTCAAGGCTGACCAGTTGATGGATGACTGGCGGAACCATCTCCCAGTCGTCGAACGCAAGCGGCCGAAGGTACTCGTGAACGACATGGGTGAAGAGGAGGAGGACATCTTCAACCAGCTTGCATCCGCGCACCGTCAAGTGAAGCGGGACGGTAAGCATCTCGCGATCATCGAGTACATCCAGAAGCTCGGCATTGCCTGCCACTGGGTTACCGACCATCACCTCCTGCAAACGCACACCACGGGGTTCCAGAAAGTCTTCGAGCAGAAGACGCTCCGGTACACGACGGCCGCCGGTAACGAGGAAGAGTTTGAAATCCAAGGAGTGTATGACACGAAGTCGCGAGGTACGGAACTTGGCGAAGCGAACTGCTTTGCATTCCCCACCGACAACGGCGGTTGGAAGATTTACCGCTTCGGTTCCGGCGGCAAGATCACTGAGGCCGCGGCTTGGGAGCAGGACAACCAGGGGCGAACAACCTGCTGGTTCAACGTCAAGCCCAGCTTGGAAATGGCGGCCCGCGCTCTAGGTGGCCGCAAGATGAAGAAGGGCGGCTACGAGTTCGACAACGCCGAGAAGGCGGCCGAGGTCGTGAAGCTACTGAAGCCCAACTTCGAGATGACGCTCCCCGACCACATCAAGGATCGCAAGACGATCATTGATCGCTCCAAGGATGGACAGATCGCGATGGAGATTCCCAAGGAGAAGCACGACGACGCCGTGATGAAGGACCAGGATGTCGGCAACTGGAACAACTCCGACAAGAAGGGAATGTGGACGCAGGTTTTTGAAATCGCGGCTCAACCGGAAAAGCTCGAAGTCAGCGACTACGACGCCCTCATCCGGTGCCTTGAGACTCCTGATAGTCACTCGGCTGGTTGGGCCGTCAAGAAACTGGATGGGGAGTGGGGTCGCCGCATGGCGGGGAGTGTGAAGACGGTCCTCCAGGACCTCGGACATGCGAAGCCGGAAGCTGAACAGATCATGGGTCGATACGAGCGGAACTCTTGGAAGCTCGTGAGCGAACCCTTTCAACCTGAATACCCGAGAGGGAGGCATTGGAACTTGAACGCACCTCAATACAAGTACCCGCCGGCTCCGCGAAGTGAGTCCATCTCAGACGACGCTGAGACCTCGCGGCATCCACACTGGGACCTGGTACTGAATCACATCGGCTCCGATCTGACCAAGTACCTGAAGGACTTGGACTGGGCGATCACGTATGGCATCCGGACCGGCGGTGATTATCTCCGCTCGATCTTCGCTGTGATCCTCCGCGAGCCGAAAGAGAAGACGCCCTACCTGTTCTTGTTTGGTCCTGAGAACTCCGGCAAGTCGATCATCCACGAGGCGTTCTCGTTGTTGGTCACGGGTGGTGTCGTCATGGCCGATCGCGCGTTGACCAGTCAGTCCGACTTCAATGGTGAACTCGAAGGGGCCATCCTCTGCGTCGTGGAAGAGAAGAACATCTCGAAGACGCCAGGGGCGCTCGCGAAGATCAAGGCGGCAGTCACGAGTCCGCGGTTGTCGATCCGCAAGATGCGGCAGAACAGCTACATGGCCGACAACCTCACGCATTGGATTCAATGCTCCAACGAGGAGAACGCCTGCTTGATCCAGGAGGGCGACACCCGCATCACGATGATCTTCGTGCCCGCCCTGCCGGAAGGAACGGAAGTCCCGAAGACTGTGTTGTTCAAGCGGCTTGAAGAAGAGGCTCCGCACTTCATGCGGACCCTGCTCGACCTCACGCTGCCACCGGCCACCGGTCGTTTGCGGGTGCCCATCGTCGAGACACAGTTCAAGGAAGCATCCGCCCAACGGAACAAGAGCTTCCTGGAGTCGTTCATCGCGGAGGAGATTTCATCCGCACCTGGTGAGTTGATTGCGTACTCGGAGTTCTTCGAGAAGTTCGTTGCTTGGTTGCCTAATGAAGAGAAGGGTAACTGGAGTCGTGGGCGTGTCAGCAAGGAACTCCCGGCGACGTTCCAGTCGGGGACCGGGAATGCGAACCGCACCTACATCATCAACGCCGTGTGGGGCAAGACGCCGGGCAACCCCGACGCTGCTCCGTACTACATCCTTAACAACCGTATCAAACGAGAGGGGAATGAATGCAAGTCATCGGACTAGGCCACTATTCGCGAACAGGTAAGGACACCTTCGCCAACGCTTTGGTAGCACAGGTAATTGCCAGGGAAGGCACCGCCAAGAAGATTCCGTTCGCTAAGAAGCTCAAACAGGTTTGCCACGAGCTTTACGGTTGGGCCGGACTCCAAGACATGGAGTTTTACGACGACAAGGCGAACGAGCACCTACGAGATGTAGTCATTGAAGCCCTAGGCATGACGCCTGTTGAAATCTGGGTTGCGATGGGTACGCCGGCCGTGCGGCAGAACGTCTACCAGAACACGTGGATCGACTACGTGCTGAAGACGGATCACCAGTGCGAGGTGCTCGTGATCCCGGATGTCCGCTTCCCGAACGAGGTGGAAGCCATCCGAGCGGCGGGCGGCAAGCTCATCAAGATCGTCCGCCCGGGCTACGGTCCGCGGAACACGGTGGCGGACAAGGCGCTACTCGGCTTCACCGATTGGGACCTCGTCCTTGGTGAGTCCGGGGACATCGAGCATCTTCGCTACGACGCGAGACACATGGCAGATGCCGCATTGGGGCTGAAGTCATGGTACCGGCAGTCTGAGAGGCAGAAGCAAGAGGCTCTCGCCGTCGAAGTCCTCCCGGCCGGGGTGGCGGCCTAATGATTAAGCTGTACAAGCAGATGCCACATCTGAACGGCTCGATCATGTGTGCGATCGACTTCGAGACCACGGGTCTCGATCCGTTCTACCATGATCCGATCCAGTTCGCCGCCGTCCCGCTCGACGGGAATCTGCAACCGATGGAAGGGGTCACACCCTTCAATCGGTTCATCCAGCCGAAGAATCCGGACAGAGCCACGAAGGATGCCATGCGGGTCCACGGCTTCAGCCTCGACTGGTTGATGGCCAACGCTCTTCCACAGAAGGAGGTGGAGGACTTGTTCCTCGAATGGTTCGAGAAGTTCGATCTACCCAAGTCGATGGTGCTGTGCCCACTGGCGCACAACTACTCCTTCGAGAACGGTTTCCTGAAGGCGTGGATCGGCCACGAGTTGACACACCGCATCTTCCACGCTCACGCGCGGGATGCCATGTCGTATGCCCTCGCGATCAACGATCGTGCGTTCTACGCCGGTGAACGGATTCCGTTCAAGCGAGTCCGCCTTCGTGATCTGTGTGAGCACTTCCACATTACGAATCCCACGGCGCACGACGCCCTCCAGGACTGCTACACGGAGGCCGAAGTCTATCGTGCCCTCTTGAAGTTGGACATGCTCAATGGCTAGTGGCTACCGACGAGAAGAATGGAACAGCCTCCTTGATGCCGTCAACGGCATCTTGGAGGACCCACCCGAAGACACAGACTGCGATCCAGTCTCCACGATCCCTCACGTTCCACCGGAGTACCGGTGGGGCAAGGGCGACATCCGTGCTGTCCACGACAAGCTCAAGCAGACGTGCCCAGACATCACCTTTGATGAGATTCCTGAGACATGGAAAGAAAGCATCATCGGTGAGATTCTAGGCAAGCTTGGCCAAGCGTGGTGTGACTGCGAAGACGACGAACCCGATTGCGACCCCTCGGAACTGTTCCCCTGCCCATTCGGGACGCCGTACACCATCATCGAATTTGAAGCTCCTTGCGACTATCGTTCGCCCTACTGGGGTGGCGAAATGATTGATTGGTGCTACTTCGACTACGGCGCGTATGTCAATAGCCTCGGTGTGCTCGGGCCTCCCGGCTTCAAGTTTATGAACTGGTTGTTGTACCGTGTCGTCATTGAGACGGAGGCAACAACGGTCGTGGCCGGCGGGGCGATCGGGACAGGAAACGACAGCGAGGACCCCGCGGTCGTGGCGCTCTGTGATGGAACGGTAGGCCAGATGGAGACGGACACATCGGGTAACAACGGGATGTTGTTCAAGAGGGACTACCACATCTTCCGGTTGCGGTTGTCGTGCGCGGGTATCGGCGACGACTTCACCGACTTCATTGCGGACACGACAGAGAGGATCGCTGACTTGGAGGAAGACATTGCCGCCCTTGAATCGGCAAACGCTAACCTTGAAGCCGCACTCGACTCCGCGGCCGCTGCCCTGGAGTCAGCACTCGCCGCCGCCACGACGCCGGAGGAAGAGGACGCCGCTCACGCCGCCTACGAGGCAGCGGAGAACGCGGCCAATAACGCCTACCTTGCTGCGGTCAGTGATCTTGAAGGCTCGCTCTCTGACATGGAAAACGAGAAGGATGACTTGGAAGAAGACTTGGAAGACGCCCAGGAGCGACAGGCGTTCGCCAACCAACGAATCATCACGAAGTGTTGCTTGATTGAACCCGAAGAAGATGACGACCCACCCCCACCATAGGAGAATTGTATGGGCTGTTGTAATGGTAGTGGCCCCTTGACCGGAATTGGTAGCGTGACTCCTTCGGATGCGCCTGGCATCCAGATCGTCTATGGTGCCAAGCAGTTCAAGAACCCGTTGCAGGTCTTGATGAATGCTGTTCCTCGCGTGGCCGGCCGGCTGTTCAAGCCGCCCAAGGTCCACGAGGACGGCAGCATCGAGTACGAGAAGGCCGACGCCCAGCCGCCGGAGATCAGCGGCTACCAGCGAGACGCTGAGAATCCCTTCCTGTTCCGACCTTTGTGGCCGGCGTGCCGGAAGGGAATGTACGGTCTCAAGGCGAACCTCGACGGGGCCGTTGACGTGAACGTCGTGTGCAACTGCTCGCAAGCCGAGACCTACCAGAAGAAGGTCCTGGTCGAGACGTGTCTTGGTTGTCCGTTCAAGGATGGGCAATGAAGAAGCTTCCACTTTCACAGAATGAGGAAGCCCTTGTTGATGACGAGTTCTTTGAACAACTAAACCAGTTCAAGTGGTCGTACAACAATGGCTATCCTCATCGGTCGGTGCGAATCGACGGGAAAGTGAAATTCATTCGCCTCAGCAAGGCCATCATGGCGATGGCTGGCGTTGAGACGGACGGAAGACGAATTGACCACAAGGATCGGAACACACTCAACAACCAGCGAGAAAACCTGAGGCTAGCCACCGCAGTCCAGAACGCGGCCAACAGAGGTCTACCGGAAAACAACACGTCTGGATACAAGGGTGTGTCGTTCATCAAGACTAATGGAAAATGGTTATCACAAATCTACGTCAGTGGGTACAATTACGCGATTGGTCAGTTCGACGATCCGGTAACTGCTGCCCGAGCGTATGATGCGGTTGCCGTAGATTGGTGGGGCGAGTTCGCCTGGCTGAATTTTCCAAACGAAAAAGCCCCGGTGCAGCCTAAGCTGCCCGGGGCCTATCGAAACGGTTGCTATGTCTCTCCATAGATGGAATCGACCAGTCCTAACTCTTTTGCTTCCTGCGACGTTAGGATGAAGTCCGACCCGCACTTCTTGCGCCAAAAGGCAACCGGCTTACCCGATCTTCCTGAGTAGATTCGGTACATCATCTCGCGACCCTTCTTGCTGAACTCAGCCCAGTTCGCGAATGTCTGCGGAGTGTCACCCACTCGCGTCTCGTATCCATCATGGATCATCAGAGTCGCGTTTGGGTAGATCACTCTTGTGTCCGCCGCCTGGAGGATCACGCTGCCCATACTCATCGCGGAGCCTATCACGTAGGCATTCACTTCGCACGGGCAATGCTTGATGGCATCGTAGATGGCCATCCCTCCAAACCAGCAGCCGCCAAAGCTGTTGATGAACACTTTGATCGGCTTGTCAGTGGACTCACCAAGGAGATGAAACGCCTTGATGACTCCATTAGCAATCACTCCGTCGATCTCGTCGTCCCCACCATCGCCGATGAAGATCGTGCGACTTTCGATGTGGATGTTATGATCGAAGAAGCGGTCAACGCTCTCCCTCGAAAGTCTCATTAGGTGTCCTTCAAGAATGCGATCTTGGCACCGAACTTCGACTCCTCGTCGTCGAACTCGAACGCAAAGGTCTCGTCGTTCGTACCATCGCTGAACTTGGACTCCGTGTCCAGGAACAACTCTTCGTCCGCGATCTTCCTGATGATCGTGTCGAGCTTCGCCTCCACACCAGGATTGTCCGAGTCGATGATCCTCGTCTTCCGGATGTCGATCGTGACCGTCCCGCTGGGGATGTCGGTCACTTGCGCGGCCGGCAGCGGGTCGATGTAGTTCAGCGACAGGTCGGGGTTCGGATTCTGCTGGCTGTTCACCTCGGCGAACACGTCGCCGGGGATGATCGTCTGTGGCGTGAAGCCGGAATCGCTAGGAGTCCGGTCGCCCCAGTCGGCCTTCTGGCGGAACGCCACGTTGGGGCCACCCACGATCACGGTGCCGCCATCCGGCAGTCCATCCGTGTATCCGATGGGTAGTTCTCCGATCGCTCCAATGCCGATCCCAGCCCCTCCAGCGTGGCCATTAGCCACGTCGTGAGCCGTGGGGAACTGGAACGACGCGGCGAGACTTGCCGGCCAGGCTTCGTCCAGCTTGGTCATGGTCCCGACTTCCACCGGGACCCAGACCTCGAACTGCATCGTGTTCGATTCCGAGTCGTAGCTGGCTTGCTCCACGACGCCCTTCACGTTGCCCGCGGCCACGTAGGACGGCAGGTTGAGCGTGATCGTGTCGTAGGTCTCCAGCTTCAGCAAGTTGAGGAAGCCCTTGAATCGGAGCTTCTTGAACGTGTGGGCCTTCCGGATCATCCAGAACGTGGCGTTCTTGTAGATGATGTCGGGCTGGTTGTAGCAGTAAAACTCGTACTCGCCCTTCTTGGTGCCGTACTTGTTGACATTGTGCTTGAGCAGAATCTTCTCCGGCTCTTCAGCCGCATAGCTCAGCCACCACGTGATAACCCACGAGGTCACAATGTCTTCGGTCGGCGTCAGGCCGACTTCCACCGAGCCGGACTCAATGTCCGCGACGGTGATCGTCTGATCTGATGTCGGCTCTTCCGCCAGATACTTGATGAAGAAGATGCCGTTGCTGAGCCACAGGGCGCAGCACGCTTGGTAGGCCATCTCGTTCAAAATCTCTAGCGTGTTCTTACGCTCCAGGACGGGGAAGTTCATCGGCTTGTTGACGAGCTTCGCCTTGACGGCGTTGAAGCTCGCTGTGTCCCAACCGAGGTCGGTCCAGTTGTCGATGATGTACTCCATGATGTCCACCGTGTTCGGCCCGATGGTGGACTCGAACGTGATGTACAGGTCATCGTCCCATCCCTGATCGACAATCGTCGAGAGTGGCTTACGCACCACAACCTGGACGGCCGTGATCGTTCCGTAAGTTTTTGTCTCGACGTACCACAGGTCGTTCGGTACGTTCACGAGCTTCCGCTCGCTGTTGAGCGTCTTGAACGCCTTGACAGCTAGGACGGTGCCCGGGGTGATGCTGACGATGTAGGTGATCGGCTCATCCGAATGGAGCACCACTCGGCTACCGGCGTCGGCCCAGAAGTGTTGTGCCACTTGCGGAGTCGCGGGTCGCGACTTCGCGTTGATGGTACAGATGATGATGCCTTCTCGCCGGATCGTCGAGCCACCCAGGTCGCCCTTACCGGGAGGGACTTCCATGCTGAAGTCGAAGTTCTGGTTGGCCGTAGGTGTCTCGCATTGGGACTCCTCGACACCACTAAAGATCGACTCGGCCTTGGCATCATTCTCCAAGTGCTGACGGGTGGAGATCGTGAACGAGTCGTTCGCCATGACCCCGGTGAACAAGCCGCCGTTGATGTTCAACGTGATAGGCGTGTTCTGTGGGAAGTCCTCACCGCCGAGGATGCGGACCGGGTTACAGCCAAGACCTTGCTCTTCCGCTTCTTCCATCTTGCGAGTGCGAAGGTTACTGGCGCACGCTTGCTGGTCATTCTGGCTACCAGCGGAGGCAGCCATCTGAGCACGGATCGCGTTCGCCTGGTCAAACAGTTGGAGCGACTTGACTGGGTCCTCGTCCTCCCATGCCGCCGAGGTGATGTTGAGGAAGCTGATCTGGGCGCTCATCATCGCGATCGACATGCCGAGACCGCAGTCTTGGCCACCGATCCCAATCTGTCCGTGGAGTTCCTTTCCACTGATGATCCCGAGGCCACACAAGGTGGAGCCGCTCACGGCTTTGTTCACCTGGAGTGCCGGCACGTCGAGACACTTCCCGAAGATCACCGGCCACGGCTTCCCTACCATGTCCTTGGGAATGAACGGGAACTGTCCTTCTTCGGCGCTGAAGCCGAATTCCTTGTCTTCGAGTTGGGAGACGACGGTGAACTTGACAGTTCGGTCGGCTTCGGACCAGAGGACTGGACTGCTGAGCTTTCCTGCGAAGAGCAGGAACTTGTCGGACAACGCCAACCCGTCAAACCACTGGTATACACGAACAGTCCGTTGGTGGATGTCCTGGGTGTCCATGATGCCTTTAATGGCTCCGTCGGTGTCATCCAGCACTACCTCCAAAGATTGCGAACTGTTACTGTTAAGGATGTCGATTACGTTATCGAGATCACCCAGTTGAATGATCTTACCCTTGATGGCACCGATGGTCCGGTCAGCATAGGAGACCGGGGCGCTGCCGCCCCAGTCCACTTCAATGATGACGATCGGCTCGGTACCTTTCTGCTGGGCTAGCTTAGCTAAGCCACCCGCGGAAATGGTCCTCATTGTTCTACTCCCTCGAATTCAAGAGTGATGGTCTGCAACTCGCCTCGCAGATCACCACGGTCAGGAGCCGCGCGACGATCAGTAGTAAACTCGAACGGGTTGTTCGTGAAGTTACCGATCCACACGCGACCACTATGGTCAGTTACACGGACATCGGATGCGAAGTAAGAAGTCAAGAAGGCGCGAAGTTCGAGTGCCTTGGGGCGCACGAGGAGGAAGGTCCAGTTCAGCTTTCGCCGACCGTTCCTCCGCTTCACGTAGGTGTAGAGCGTGCCATCCGTGGCACGCTTGGAAGCTACTGAGTCCGCCAGACCTTCGCCGTTGCTGAACTGTGGGTTCGCAAGAATCGAAGTCGTCTGGATGCCCGGGTAAGGGGCCTCTAATTGAAAGCTCATACCTTGCTCCCTTCAAACTCGAAGCTGGCCGTGAACTGGCAGCCCTTTCCATCCTGCACGACTGGGTCCTGCGGGTTGACGATCACGCCCTTCCACACACGGTCCTCCCAGTCGATCAATCGAATCTCCTGTCCGAGATAAGTCTCCATCCAATCGAGCAGGTCTTGTGCTTCATCCTCTGACAAGCCGGAGAACGTCAGCAGGAGCGTTTCCACCTTCGGCCAGATTGGATCGGCGTAGATAATGAGCGTCCCACCACGGGTCTCTCGGTTGATCCTCACCATTGACAGACGGTCGATGTTCCCGAGGTTGGGTGCTCGGAGAATTAGCTCGTCTGTGACTGACCCAGTCTCCGGGTATTGAAGCCGGAAGCCAGGAGTGCCGCCCGCGGCCGGGTAGGTCGAGGGAGGCGGCGTTGGTGCATCGGGATCGCTGGAGCTACCAACGAACGGGCTGTACGAACAGAGCGTGTCCGTTCGGTCCAGGACGAAGGCCACCGCCTGCTTGATGTCCAGCGTGCTCGCCGCAGCGATCGCACCCCGAACAATGTTGAAGCTGGCGGACTGCGACAAGGACAACGTGCTCGTCGCGACTTCACTCACGACGGCTGTGGCCACCTGAGTGAAGACGATCGCCGAGATCGCTGCTTCCTGAATGCTGATCCGAGCTTCTTGCGTCAGGCTCAACACGCTCTCGGCGTCAGCAGCAATCGCATCGACACTCACCAGACTGGCCGTGGCCGTCTGCGAGAACGAGATGATGTGTGACAGCGATCGCGGCCCGTCCAACTGGGCACTAGCAGCGTCGGTAAGACCTGTGATGACATCGACGAAGGTGAAGGTGTCCAGGTCGAACACCGACTCCACCGTCTGCAACTCACTGATCGCCGAGACGTAGAACGGACGAAGCACCGTGACGGACTGTTCGAGCACGAGCGTGCTCGTGACCGACAGCATCTTGATGTTCGACGTGGCTTCCTGAGTCAGGGTCAGGTCAGTCGAGCTTGCCACCACATTGATGTTGGTGACACGCGCCTCCTGCGACAGTTCTAACTGATCCTCGGCCGCAGCCGTCAGGATACCCTGTGTTGCTGACTGAGTCAGATTCAACACGCTGGTAACGACGAAGACACGCTCGGCAAAAGCAGACTGAGTCAAGCTCAGTTCGCTGGTCGCCGACCGAGCCTTGACACTGTGATCGCCAAGTGATACAAGTTCAAGCTCACTCTCGGCGTACACATGAAGGTTCATGCACACAGCCGAATGGGTCAACGACGCCAGATGGCTCCCAGCCACGGGGTATTCGTTAGCAGAGTAAGCTAAGTGGTCGAGTTCGATAACCGAGCCGGCGGCTGCAACAAGATGGCCGCTCGTCGCAAACTGCGTGAACGTGATGGCGCTTGATGCAGCTTGGACTGTCAGCGAACTGTTGTTCGCCGATTGCGTCAAGGTCAGCGTACTGACCGCCGCCGCATTCAAGTTCGCCGCCATACCCTCAGCAGACTGCGTCAGCGTCAGTGTGTTAGTAGCACTAACACTCTTGATGTTTGACACCGCCTCCTGGGTAAGGGATAGCGTACTGGTTGCATCACCCAGCACAGTACCTTGATTCTCCGCCGTAGATGTGAGCGACAGCGTGCTCGTGGCGTCTGCAAGGTGCTCGATCGTTGGAGTTCCGATAACGTCAACGTACAGTTGAGTAGCTCGGAGCTTACCGCCAGTATTCTCTCCGATTACATCGACATATTGTTGCGTTACGCGAAGACTCATGGTTAATCTACCTCAATCCCAAACTGAGCGGCGCTGACGCCCGCTGCGTCCCACTGCGCCGTGGTGTCCGGGTCTTCTTCAAGGATGCGGTGCCTAGTAAGGTACGTGGTACTGCCGATTGGTTGGGACGAACCTTCATCAACCGTGCTACCGCTCTTGCAAACGAGCTTCACGTCGAACGGGGTCATGTCCGTTTCTTTGCACACGGCATTGATCTGCATACCCTTGATGTCAGACAAGGTCGTGCTGGCGAACGCATACAGGTCTTGATGCCCGACCGTACCAGACTCAACGTAGGTGCTATCTCCGTCGTGCCCAGTATCATCGACCGCTTGGTAGTTGCTGCCGGTGTTCGGTGTAAGCTGCGTGGAGTCACCCGCCCCGTTGGAGCGGATGCAGTCGATCTTTTGGCTACCTAGAAAGTCGTTGTTGTCCGCCCCCGACATGTCAAAGATGTAGAGATCGTCGAAGGCAAACTGGAACGTAGACGATGAATCAAACACGCCCCAGAACCGGATCGTGTTCGCGTAGGCGTTGGCGCTTGCTTGCGTATCTTCGTTGGCGTCACTGACTACGTTGACACCGTTCACACGGACTTCGTAGAATCCGACACCGGCGTTCCCGACACGTACTTTGACTTCGACGTAGTGCCAAGAACTAGCAGTCAATACAGCCGCGGCCGATTCTCCGAGTGTGATGGCAGAAGTACCCCGGTACACAGCCAAAGCCCCGGAGGCAGTCATGCGGAGCGCGAATTGCTCCGAACCGCCGTCGTACATCGAGAAGATGCGGGAATCAATCAGGATTCCTGTCTGCAAGCCGAAGCCGACAACCCAGTCTTGCTGGTTACCATTCGAGGGCGGCGAGATGTAGGCTCCGCTACCCGTAGCATTGTGAATCTTGAGTCCGAGACCGCCCACCCTGCCGGTAACTAATGCGGTGTTCGTCGTGCTCCCTGAGACGGTGTACTTGGACGCAAGTTGCGTCGGTGCTCCAGGTGACGTGCCGAAGGCAGCATCGAAACTTTCAAGCCAAAGCATTGCCATGTTGTCCTCCATTCAAAGAAAAAATCGGCTGAGGCCAGCCCCGAAGGTCCAGCCCCAGCCGAGGCGAGGGAGAGAACGATTAGGCGCTGACCGTGTACGTGACCTTCAATTGGTCACCGTTCGTGACGGCCACGTCGCCGCCCGTAAACAGGGCGGTCGCCCACAAGAAGTTACCCGAAGCGGTGTGATCGCTCTTCGTCTGAGCGTTCGTGCCACCCACGACGAACAGACCTTTCACCGTGCCGGAGCCGGTGACATCGAAGATGACCACGGACGAGTTCGTGATCGACTGACCAGACGCCGCACCTTCCGTCCAGGTCGGACGAGTCGTGGTGCTGTCGGCGTTCGCGTCGTCGGTGTAGTTCGCGAATTCATCCCAGCCGTTACCGGCCTGGTTGATGTCGTCGTAGATGTCGTCGTTGGCGAGGGCAGTGTATCCGCTGTTGTCGATTAGGCCCAGGTACCACGTACTGATTTGCGTGGTCGCATGGAACATCACGTCCAACAGCTTGTTCTTGCCTTCGTTGACGATACCGTTCTTACCTTCGATGGTCCGGATCGTCTTGCCGTTGCGGACAAGCTCGACCTTGTAGTGACCTCGAAGAGTAATCTCGGACGACGGGCCGCCGAGTTTTTGAATGTCCGCGGCCCGAACAAGCTCACAGCCGGCCGCCTGGCGAAAGTCCAATTGATTCATAAAGAATCTCCTAATGGAAAGCCACGCCAGATCAGGCGTGAGAAGAAAAGCGGGCTGGCAACACGCCAGCCCGCGGGTTATCGAATCTGTGCGGCACCCCGGCGCTTCAGTCGGTTGATTTGGTCAACCACTGCCTTGCCGGAAGCCTTGGGATTGGTGGCACCATGAATATGGATGTCACCGACGTTGGTGTTGTTTACCGTCCCGCCGTCCTGTCGGAAGACAGGGTTTTGTCCGGCGTTGATGGCTTGCAACTGAGAGAAGAACCGGGACGAGGACTTCGGGTTGATGACGGTCTCGCCAGCACGAAGCATGGCGGGGATCGTATCAACACCTCTGGCCATACCGCCGTCAGCGAAGTAACGGACCCGACCGAACTGATTCCCTTCGGGCAGAGTAGACGACGGGATCACAGGTAGGGTCGCACCTTGCACGCTTTGGATGGCCGCGGCTGCCCGCTCGTATGCGGTCGCCGTCGTAGTGGCATTCGTAGCGACAAAGCTTGACGGCTCCACAGCGTTGGAAAGTCCGGTTCCGAGATTCGAGACGGCTGTGAAGTCGGTTTCTCCGACCTTGTTCAGCACGTTTTCAATCGCGGCCAGCCGAGCTTCGTCAATCTGAGGAGTAGCCGATAACTGGTTCAAGTTCTGAGCCAGTTCCGCCGTGCTCTGGAATGACTTCTGAATCAGGTCGGCGTCCGTTTTCAAGACACCGAACTGGCTACCGAAATCAATCTCCTTGAGCTTGTTGAGCGTCAGGTTCAGGTTGGCGACACTGATGTCGCCCGCTGCTGCATCCGACTTCAACTGCTCGATGGCACTTTGAGTGGCGTCCCTCGCGGGCTGCGACTCCGGACCCAACGCTTCTCGCTGAGGAAGTCGTGCTTCAAGATCGGCGATTCCCTTGAGAACCTCCGCTCGCTTCTGCTCGATCTTCAACTCCGCGCTTGCACGTTGGAATCGCTGCTGCCTTAGGTTGCTGCCCTCGGTCTGCAAGTCCTGGATACCCTTCCGAATATCGTCAGGAGAATCGCGTAGACTCCGACCAGAGAGCTTTTCTGCATCCTTCAGAAACGGTAGCTGGACATCGAGGTTGCCGAGGGACTTCTGAATCTCGGCCTGGACTTTCTGGATGGAAGACTCGACATCGAACACCAGCTTGATCGGCCGCTGCGAGAGATCGTTCTCAATGGTGGACACGAAGTCCGCCAACCCCAGTGCGTCCGCGGCCTTGAAGTCCTTACCGCTGAACGCGAGTTCGGCGATCTTCTTCAAACCTTCGGCACGTGCCTGCGAGCGTTTCGCAAGTTCATCCGGGTCAAGCAACTGACCGTTCTTATCGAACTGGCCGGTGTTGTCGAGGACGAGCTTGGTCTGTTCACGAAGCTGCTTGACGATGCCTTCCTGGCGATCGCGTTCCGACGCTAATGCCTTCTGCCGTTGGGCCTGGAGTCGATTGATCTCCTCCTCAGCACGAATCTGTTGATTCGTGATGGACTCCAACTGCTTGGCCGACTGTGCTTCCAACACACGGTTGCCGGCACGCTCGCCAATGCTCTGGGCTTCGGCCGCGGCAGCGTCGGCACGTTGGAACTGGCCCAACGCGCGGTTGCGTGCATCGTCGTCACCTGAGGCAAAGGCAGCCTTCAGATCAGCCGTGGCCTTCGACGCGATCTGGGCGGCACGCTGGTTGAGCGCGAACACCTTCTGAGCATCGTCGAAGTCCTTGGTCTTCGTATCGAACTGTCGGTCGTCCTGTTTGATTCGCAGGTCTGCGATTCGAGCGACCGAGTCTTTAACTTGCTGCTGGCTTTCCGTGATGGCTGATTCGATCGCGGACACGAACTTAGTCCGGGCGCTTAGAATCTTGTCGAGGGACGCCTCAGTGTTCGCCACAACTGCGTCGTTGGCGTTCTTGGCGTTGTCCACATCCTTCAGGTAAGCCTTGTTGATCTCCGTGATCTTCGTGAAGGCACCGGCGACCAACTCCTGGTCGATCTTCTTCTGGAGGTTCAGAATGTTGTTCTGAGTGCTGGTAAAGCTCTCGAACTCGGCGGCGTTCGCCTCTTCAAGTCCAGTGATGCCCTTCAGGGCGTTCTTCGTCCGTGCATCCTTGATGGCATTCAGTGACGCCGGGATGGCGACAGCGAGGGCTGCCAAGGCAGTGACCACCAGGTTGACCGGACTGGCCAGAGCCAACGTCGCGATCTTGACGGTCCCCAACGCTCCAGCCAGTGCGATCGCCGCACCCGTAAGGGCGGGGATCGTCTGTGCCATGATCTTGATGACTTGCGTGATCGCTTCGACGCTGCCCTTCGTGCCGAGCAGGTCGGCACCGGTCTTCACCAGTGCTTGCCCCAACTCGATCGTAAAGGCATTCTTGATCTGGTTGATTGCCTTCGTGAGGACTTCACCATCCGTGGCCGTCGCGAGCAAGAACTTCGAGTTCGCGAACTCCTCACCGTTGGCTTGCGCCTCACGGATGTTATCCGCGAACGTCTTCAGGTTGTCGCCAGTCAAGGCGGTCGCACCGCCGATACCACGAATGTTGGGGAACAACTTCGCGAACGCAGCTTGAGAGCCATCCGTCGTGCCAGCCAAGGCGTCCAACACACCATCCAATCGCAACGTGGCGATGGCGGCTTCCGTGCTGGAGAAGCCCAACTCACGCAGGCGTTCCTTCATGGCATCGGTCGGCTTGGTTAAAGCCGTGATGATGCCGCGGAATTGCGTCAAGGTTTCAGCAGTTGCGATACCCTTATCGGAGATCGTCGCCGCCGCAGCCGCGAGTTCCTCTAAGCTGATACCGATGGCTTCCGCACCAGGGCCGACACGACCAAAGGCATTCGCCAACTGGTCGGCCGTAACACGGCCCTTGTCGATCGCGGTGAAGAAGATACCTGCAACTCGTCCGGTGTCCTCCACGTTCAATCCGTAGGAGCGAAGGGCACCGGAGAGAAGGTCTACCGAGTCCGCCAGCGACGAATTCGTCGAGCGGGCGAACTTAGCGGCCTCCTCTGTGAAGCGGAGACTGTCCGCGAAGTTTCCGACCTGGTTGCTCAACGCCTGGTAGACACCCTTCGCGGTGTCGAGCAGGGGCAAGTTGAAGCTGTCGGAGATGTTGCGGACCGAGGTAGCGATTTGATCGAAGCCGGTGTCCGACGCGATCGTGGTGATGAGCGCGACTTGCCGCTGGAAGTCGATGGCCTCTTCGGTCGCCGCACTAACAGCGTCACGGAACTGGCTCATCGCTCGCACGATGAACTGAGTCATCACGACACGGCTGAGCGTTTCCCAAGAGATGACGAAGTTCTGCGTAGACTTCGCGGCGGCGTTCATGCTCTGCTGCGAGGAGCGGCCGAACTGCTTCAGTGCGCCGCTAAGCTGCTGAGATTGATTCGCGACGTTCGTCAGCCCACCGGTGGCGAGCGTCTGGAGCGTCTGGTTGTAAGCGTCGGCACTCTTGATGGCTTTGTCGAAAGCCTTACCGGAGTTGCCCGCTCGACGGTTGAAAGAAGAGATCGCCTTGGCGGTCGCGTCGAGCTTGCCAGATAAGCTGGTGTACCCTTGATCTAGCTGCCGCAAAGCGTCTAAGGCTTGGGAAGCATCAATCGTAAATGTCTGCTTAATTTCGTCAGCCATTTTACCCCACCTTAGTGACCTTGATCTTTATGAAGCGGCGTGGGTCTGGAAGACTCACGCCGCGCGTAGCTTGCAAGTACGCTTCCGTTGCTACCGTCTGGAAGTCGTAGGGACCCGGAGTTAAGAGTTGGGCGAAGAGGCCCGGGTCCGGAGTCGCGTTTGCGTTGTTGTATTCGTTGTAGACGAGATGCTTCAGATGCGTCTCGTAATGGAAGGACACTCGCCCGTCTGATGCGTCGGCGTCCACACCGCCACTGCTGGACCCTTGTCCGAGAGCGGTTCGATTTGGTGCGTTGGACTTGGCCGAGATGGAGAGTTGAAAACCGATGTCTCGCGCGACGTGTAAGAACGTCGCATGGGACGCTCCACTCCACACAGGGATTTGAGCCGTTGCGGCTCCGATCCAGGCGAAGGCACCTGCGGCGATTGCCCCGCTTAGTTCCTCGGCGAGCACCGTGCGGTACTTGCCGAGGTCAAAGCTAGGCTTTTGAAAGACGGCTGACATCTTCATGGTCGAGTCTCGGGTTACCGACGTTTGGCTGGAGCAGCAGCAGACCGATTCATCGGTCGCGATTGCGACTTGGACGAAGGCGGTAGGCCAGAGCCAAGGGGCTTCCGTGCCCCGGCAAGTTGAGCATCCCGCTCGTCTTCGTCGTGAGTCATGTGCTGATCGAAAGCGATCAAGTCGGCCTGGGCATCCAAGCCACACTCTTCCCAAGAGTCCGCTACTCCTGGAGGCTTTACTCCGAAGCGGCCACAGGCTCGCCAGATTGCGTACTTTCCGGTTCGGTACGGAGGCCAGAGGACGCGGCCTGCACCAGCGCTTGACCAAGTAGAAAAGACTCGCGGGACTCTTTCAGCTTCTTCTCGGACAGCGTGTTCACGTCAGACACGAAGTTGATAACGTGATTGCACTCCGTCTCGGTCAGGCCGGCGTTCTTGAAGTCGTTGAGCCAGTTCAGCCACGTCTTCGGATTCGCCGGGTCCACGGTGTCCCATTCGATGTTGGATGGTTCCAACGATCGGATGACCATGTACGCCAGGTGGCGGTCGAAGTAAATCTTCAACACGTCCTGGTAGCTCTTGTTGTCGGTCTCTTCAACCTTACCGTCTTTGGTAAAGCGGACCGGCGCTTGAGGACGAGGGCAACTTTCGTTGAACTCCTTCCAATCCTTCAGCGACTTTGCGATGAACACCAGTTTGTTCGTACCACGGCTAAGCACCAGGTACTCATCAACCGGTTCAGTTACTTGAACGCCACCAATCTTCATTTTGTTCTCCCTCGAAAAGAAACCGGTCGGGAGCCACCCCGACCGGTTTTGGTTACAGGTTATTCGCGGACGATGGTCGGCTCGGTCGCGTTACAGCGGCCTTGCACAGCGATCGTTGCGGCAGACAGATCGAACTCCAGCGAATCATGCCGGAAGGTCGGGAACGTGGTGATCTCATTCTCCGCGGTTCCGCACGGAGGATCATGTTCGATCACGAGATCGACGCAGTAAGGTTCGCAGGGGTCTTCAGACGAACTGGTCCAGTCCGACGCGCCCCCGATACCCTTCAATGCGTCCACCGGAGTGATCGCTTCGCTTGTCCCAGTCCGGACGAATTCGTAGACGAACTCGCACGAGACATCCATCGGGACTTCGTTGCCTTCACGGACCGTGTCGAGATCGCCGCGATCCAAGAGGTACTCATACTCCTTGTTCTCGGTGTAGGTGAGGTTGCCCTCACCGATCTTGATCTCCACCTGGACCGGCAGGAACGTGATGACGTTGGTGTCGGCCGGAAGGTCGGAACCATCCAATGCCGGCGTGAACGTCAACTCCCACGTGGTGCCGCCCGGACGAGGCGTGGAGATGGTGATGGAATCTCCACCGCCCATCAAGTCCACATCCGTGCCGACCAACACTGAGACACCCAGTCCGAGGTACACACCACGGAACTCGATGATCCACGTGCTCGCAACGGGGGACGTGACAACGACATCGCCGGGAGCGATGTTGCTCAAGCCCTCCAAGGCAGCCAGGACCGCCGCAGCATTCGCGTCATACGCGATGCTGGCAGTTTCCTCGCCGTCGAACGTCAGGGTGAAGTTGCCGCTCGAAGCGTCAACCACAACCTGCTGCTTCTCGTTCGCGTTCTGGGCCGTGACGGTGAACTCCTCCGGGACCGCCACACCAGCGATGGTGAAGCGGGCACCGATGGGTACCGTGGTCCGAGCATTCGGGAAACCGGCAAGCGTGTCGATCTCCAAGGTCGTGTTGCCACCGGCAATCAAAGCGTCGTCAACAGCGGCAGTGCCGCCGAAGCCGTCGCGGATGTAGATGGTGGCATCACGCAATTCAAGACGTGCCATGCGTCACCCCTTACGACCGCGCGATCGTCGGCTCGGTCGCATTGCAGCGGCCTTGCACGGCAATCGTGGCGGCAGAGAGGTCGAACTCCAGCGAGTCGTGACGGAACTCAGGGAAGGTCGTAACCTCATCCTGAGCCGTCCCGCACGGGGGATCGTGCTGAATCAGAACATCGACGCAGTACGGTTCGCAGAGGTCATCCGAAGCACTGACCCAGCTAGCCGCGCCGCCGATACCCTTGAGGGCGTCTACGGGCGTGATGGCTTCGCCGGTGCCGGTCCGGATGAACTCGTAAACGAACTCTAACGAAACGTCCATCGGGACTTCGTTACCTTCGCGTACCGTGTCTAGGTCACCGCGATCGAGGAGATATTCATACTCCTTGTTCTCGGTGTACGTTAAGTTGCCTTCGCCGATCTTGATTTCGATCTGCTGTGGCAAGAACGTGATTACTGCTTCGTCCATCACGCCCGCGGCCAAGACCGGGGAGAACGTGATAGCCGTCGTCGGGTTACCCGTCGAAGTGAGCACGGTGTGGATCGGCAAGCCGGTCTCACCCGCGATCGTGAACCGAGCACCGACGGGGATTACGTCAGTGTCGGTGGTGTTAAGCACTACGGTGTCAACCGACAGTCCGCTGTCGCCAGCCATGATGGACATGTCCTCGACAGCCGCGGTGCCCGCCAGACCGTCCTGAATCAGGATGGTGGCGTCTCGCAATTCAATACGAGCCATATGAAAGAGTCTCCTACTATTCGCTGAGGTACATCACATACTGAGCGTCAACCATGCCCTGCCGGATTCGGTCAGTGCGGTCGATTTGCCCGAAGTGAATCACACGGATGTTGTTGTTCTTGCCCGGTCGGGGTGTGAGACACCCAAGAAGAGAAGTGCTAGCGTCAGCGGGACCGGTGCCGAAACGATAGACAGCTAAGGCCCCATCCATGACTTCATGGAATTGGCCGAGGATTTCGTCGAGCTTGTAAGCGATCTTCGTGCTCGGTCCCATTTGACTGGTGACCAAGACGTTCACGCCGACGAGCACTCGGTGGTATCCAGCGCTGAGTTCTTGAGTGAAGGGTCCGTTGACTCTTACCTCAATGCGATCTGGACTCTCTTGGAAGGTAGCAGTGTGTTCGTCAATGCCTTCAATCAAGCAAGGCACGCCGATCGTTACTGCTTCTGCTCGGAGAATCTTCGCTACTGACGCATGAATCCAACGTGCCCAATGTGGGTTAGCAGGCATTCCTACTCCTTACAATGTGGCGGTGGCAGACTGCGTCAAATCCAACAGATGGTCGGAAGACAGACGGAAAATCTCTTCAAACACATCTCCTAGTTGGTGCCGCGCCGTGACGACCCACGCCGTGTCAAACTCGAACTCCTGGATGTCCTTGATCTCGTACTTGCGGCCGTTGAAGACGAACCAGTCGTCGTTCTTGAGTTCGCTAATCGAGGGACACTTGCGGCGGTCGATGATGAAGGTGCGGGTTCGCGAGTCGTAGGACCCGCCGTACACGAATGCTTTGTTGGCACTGATCTGAGAGATGGATTGAACGATGTCCCGGCTGATCTTTGCCGGTAGCACAATCACTCTGTTGATTACGGTGACATCCTTGACGATGGTCTTGACTCCGGTCTCGGCGTGAACCGAGGCGGCGCTCAAGGTGTAGATGTGCAAAGGTCCGCCACCATAGTCCTTCTCCAAGGAGTACAATGCGGCCTTGATTCGTTGATTAAGACTGCGATTGATTTGCATTGCTTGACACCCTCGTCAACGAGCTTTCCAGACGCTCCATGACCTCGGTGTTCTGGGCAATGACAGTCGTCGCCTTCTCAATGAGCGGCCACAGAATGGATCGCTGCTCGTCTTCGAGTTTCTCGATACGGCTAGTCAGACGATCTTCACGCTGCCAGTCCCTCCAAATGAACCAGAGAACGACTCCAGCCAGAGGGCCGAATTCCTGTAGAACCGAGATGAATTCCATTCCCGACCTCCCTGAGAGTTAGAAAGAAACACCCTGCCCGAAGCGGGCAGGGTGTCGTTTCGTTGAAACCGTTGTGGTTTCTTGGGCTTAGCCCAAGAACGCCACAGCGAGGTTGGTGTCGAGAACGGCGTAGCCGTACAGCAAGTCCATGTTCACTCGCGTGCCCATCTTGACCGTGTCGTACTGCATCGTGACTCGCATACCGAGGTTCTCGCTCGAAGCCACCGCGCTCATCACACCCGAGTTGGCGCGGGGAGCCGCGACCGGACGGGAGACGAGAGCCAACGCATTCTTGTGGAACGCGAAGTTGAAGGTGCCGGCCGGGCCGGGGAAGGCCAGGTCGTTGTTCGAGAGCGAGTATTCCAGCGGACGGTCCAGCATCACCGACTGCTCACCGGAGGCCGACAGGCGGCTTTCGATGATCGTGTAGGTGTGTCGCGTGGTCGTACCGAACGCGAGCAACTGGCCGACCTGAGGAGCCTTGTTGGCGGTCCAGCCGTCCAACACGATTTCCTTGGTGTAACCAGCGTCGTAGGCACCGTTCACGTCGCAGGACTTGTAAGCCGTCACGGCCGCCGAGCTAAGCGTGGCGTACTTGTTGGCTTCATCCAACGTCAGCGCCGTGGTGTGGGTCGAGGCGGTGACCGCCGTGGCCCGAGTCGGCTGGTCGTTGCCAGCGACGGTGATGAACTCACCGACGCTCACTTCGTAGCCGGTGATGGTGCAAGCTTGCGAACCTGAACCACCCGCCGCCAAGGCGTTCGTGATCGTACCGGTCGCGATGTCCGCCGCAGCGGTCGTGAGCGACGGGACGTTCTGGCTCAGGAAGGTGTTGAAACCGACCACACGGCCGAGGCGAGCGTTCTCCAACGTGCTGCCGCCGTCGCCGCGGGTGTCCGCAGCCAAGAACAGGTCGGTCTTCACGATCGGGGTTTCGCTGGTCGGGCCGAGCACGAGGTTACGACCGTCGAGCGGGCACAGGTTGCGGTTCATAATCTCGCGAGCCTCGAAGAGGAAATCCTTCGAGTTGCTCGACGTGAGATTGGAGAGCCGGCCGGCGCGCTTGTCGCTGGTCGAGAAATACTTGTGGATCATGCCCGCGAGGCCACGATCGACACCACGGCCGAGGGCCTGGATCGCCGGGACGACGTGGATGTCCACGAGTTCCTGCATCGACTTGGTGGCTTCGCCGTCACGGATGACGAACGAGATGACACCGTGCTGATCCAGCGGAACGCGGACGTTGTCCACGATCGCGTCCTGGGTCACCACATCGTCAGCGTCGGTCTTACGGGTCAGTCGCATGGCGCGGGGCCGGCGGGTGTTGACCACGTCACCGAAGTTGGCGACAGCGTTCGAGAAGTCACGGTGGACCAAGCCGGCCATGACCGAGGTCTGATTCAGAAGCATCAAAGCTTCGTTGGCCCAAATCTCCGGGATCAGGGCGTCGTTGTCGTTGGCGAAGCACACGAGGCTCGCCGGGGAGATGTACATGTCGTACATTGCAAATCCTTCTTCTTAGATTGGTTACGAGCGCGTAGTGCGATCGCAGAAAGTTCAAACGGACCCGGCGTAACCCTGCCGTGGGTTTTGGACCCGGATACTGCTCCGGTAGCGGACGATCAAGCACGGTCGTTAGAGAACGACCGTGCTGTGTTCCTGTTGCGGGTAGGATCGCCTACAATCCCGCAACTTCAAATTATCGTGCGCCGAAGATCGCGTTCGGATTCTTCTTGCGAAGTTCGACGTACTGTTCGTGCGTCAGCTTCTTCACATCCACGCGACCGTTGGAACCCGGTGCATGGCCACCGGTAACCGAAGTGCCCCCGAGGCCGCCAACAACTCCGGATCGGAACAGGTTGCCGTATTGATCGGGCAACTGCTTCATCCGTTCGATGGCTTCAAGTGGGGTCATTTGCTTGATGATCGGGTCACCGGTCTCGGACGAGACATCGGGGAAGTCAATCATCGGGCTGTTGTCAACCATCTTCACCATAGGGCGAAGAACGGTTACGACAGTCTGCGGGTTGTACGAATCGCCATTCACGGCGGCGTCCAACAGCGAACGGGAGATCGTCGAATCCACGTAACGCTTCTCGGCCGAATCAGCACGCGCTGACAACTCGGCGATCTGGCGTTGGAACTGGTCTTCGAGGTTCTTCTTCTCGATCTTGGCCTGCTCCTCCTTGGTGCGGGACTGCTTACGCAAGTCCTCCAAAGATTCTTCGAGCTTCGATCGTTCCTCGGTCGTCAGCTTGGCCGACGTGAGCGTCTCCTGAAGCTGCTTCTCCAGCTTCACGGCATTCGCCTGGTGCTTCCGCTTGTCCTCAGCGAGGATTTTGTTCACCTCGTCCTGGGTGAACGTCTTGGTCTCGGCCGGCGGCGTCTCACCCGGCGGCGTCTCGCCCGGGAGCACTTCGTCGTAGCAAGTCAAGACAGCAGCGGAAACGTACAAATCAACAAACATCGTAACAGTCCTTCAAACCCCTATGAAACATTACGAACTCACGTTAAGGGTTTTGTGAGTCCACCCGACAACAAGTCGGTTATTGATGCTGCCGTGTGTTTACGACACACGGACCAGCTTCACGGCGTCTTCGTCGCGTAAGAACGGACGGATGTAACGCCATGCCAGGGCGTTCGGCACACAGTTGATTAAGTGCTCGATCGGTACCTGGTGTCGTGAGTACGTGGTCCGAACGGACTCGTACCCCTGCGAAACAATCCCGAGATTTTCAAGTTCCATCTCAGGGTCTTTGCCATCGAGAAGCGAATGTGCGATCTCGTAGCAAGCTAATCGAATTGCCTCCGGCACTACCGTGTCGGAACCTCGCGGGAACTCTCGCGCCTGCGAGGCTTCTGCCGCTCGGATGTCTGCATCCTCAGCGTCAGAGTCGGCTTCCAAGAGGGTGTAGACCGCGGCCTTATCCCCTTTGAAGCAGAGTGCGTCAATAATCAGCGTAGCAGCCCAGAGGGCTTTCGGCCGATCGGCTGGAATGGCTCCGTACCATGCACGCTCGTGTAAGCGATGGTCGAAGTAATCGTTCGCTTCCAGCAGCGTGCCATAGTAGATGAAGTCCATCAGTGTCTCCAAAAAAGTACGTCGCCACCCGTTTCGGCGTGCGATGTTGTGGATGCCTAAACCCACACCGCTGGCTTTGTCCTGTTAGGCATCAGGTTTTGTCCCAGCTACCCGTGAGGTACTCCGTACTAATCTCCGTTGTTACTTCTGCAAAGCTCGATCCACTTGGTACCATCGAACAGCAGTACGATGGAGTCGTAGAGGGCGTCCAAGCTGAAGTTGCCGGCGAGCTTCAGGTTGCCTGTGTTATCCACGAGGACGACCGTGTTCGAGCCTGTTGCAACTTTGAAGATGACGATGTCACCTGCTTGGCCACCAAGGACATTGTGAATCTGCCGGACTGAAGCGGTAGATGATGTCGAGTTGACCGCATGGAAAGAAGTCGTGATGGTGACCGCATTACCCGTCACGGTTAGCGTCGGGCCTATCGGTCCCACGCTGAGCACACCCAGGTTGAGACGATCTGCAACAGGTAGCTGTTGCAGATCATTCCCTACGAGGTGGACGAGAGGTTTGCGGTAAGCCATGACTACAACTTAATGCGGGTCCCGATCGAAATCTCAAACTCAGTCGCGCTGCGGGCTTCACCGATGGGAGCGATCACGTGGCCATCCGCGGACGGGGGCGTCGTCGAAAGCATCCCAGCAGTGCCGGCACTCAGGAAGTAGCGTGAGCCAGGCGTCAGGCCACCGACTTGTCCGGTGACTGCGTCCCACTGACCCGTCGTCGCCGTCAAGCGACCGTCCGTCAGGACCGAGCCGGCGGCACCGTCAGCGATCGAAGCGTCGAGCACCAGGCCCGAGACCTTCGCAGTCGCGATGTCGTCGGCGTCAGCCTTCGCCACTTCCCCGGCGGTCGCGGTTTGATAGACCGGCGTACAGATGGCGAGTGCGCCACCGGTTTCATTCTGGGCTTGGATGATGTCCCGCTCGTCGAGGTAGTCGCTCGCGGAGAGTTGTTCCAGTTCACCAGTCGTCAAGTTGACAACCAAAGGTCGGCGTGCTGCCATGCGAAGTTTCCTTAAAGCTTGATCTTGATCCCGATGTTCAAGTCCAGTATCAGTGGACTGTGGGCGTACCCCAGCGAGATCAAGTAACCTGTTTGCGGCGGCGTGTAGGAAAAGCTCCCGACGCCGTTGAGAAAGTAGTAGGCTCCAGACGTTAGTCTGGGAGTGCCCACTGCGTTGTGCCAACCTTCCAAGAGGACTGAGCCTCTCGTCACGTAGTCACAACGGCTGCCGAGGGGCGCGTCGTTCAAAGCGATCCCGCATACCTGACCGAGGTCAGATGACGCGAGTGCTAATCCTCCGCTGAGCAATCGGACCGGCTGCCCCCTGCCGATCGTCTGTACGGCCGTGCCATAGAAAGCGTCAATCGCTTCAGCACGGTCAACCTCAAGCCGCCGTATCGGCTGCACGAGGTCTTTGACTATCGTGTCCCAGTCGTCGCCATCCAGGAAGTGAGTCATAGGGAACCTACTTCTTCACTTCGATGGCGATCGCCGCTTCCTTCTCTGATTTCACCGGAAGCTGTAGCTTCTCAGCAAGGTGAGGTTGATCGACGAGAAACTGGGCCAGCATCAAGTTGATTAAAGAGTCACGATCCTCGCGGGTTAGTAACGCGATTTCCACACTGACTTCCGTGGTCGTCTTTCGTTCCATCGGCTTGGCGTCGATCAACTCACGGAGGAGGTTTGTCGCCTCATCCTTTTGTTGAGCCGTTGCTTCAGGTGCGAAGTCGATGCGCCCGTCGGCGTAGACGCCAAGGACGGGAATGCCCAAGGCGTCCAACTTGTGGTGTGCAACGAAGATGTCCATCATTACCTCACCACATCTAACTGTGCGACAACCTGTGTGAAGTTGGCAGTGCCGGAGCCTTGCCGTTCTTCGCAGATGCCGTAGTAGTTGAAACCTTCGTTGCTGACTTCCGTCACACCCGTCGCGGCAAAACGCTGTGAACCGCTGGAGGCGGTTGCCGCCACGTACATGTTCATCGCGTTGATATTGCCGTTGCCCATACCCACTGTGGGGATGGAGCTACCATCTCCTGTGAAGAGGGGTGCGATAATACCGTTCTGGACGACCATCATTCCTCTCGGTACGAGATGCGTCAGATGGGCAGCACCTAAGTTTGCCCAAGGCCGAGTCGTACTCGAAGCGTAGGTGTGACTTGTCGTATCGAAATACGTCATCACGTGACGGATCGGGTTGTACAAATTCGCCAGCCACGAGCGTGCGAGGCTTGACGTGCATTGACCGGAAGTCCCGATCGTCATGCCGACGCCTAAGTATCGCTTACCTGTTGAGCCGGTTTTCACGATCACACCATCTTGGGTTGTGAGACCCGAGTTAGTGTTACCGTTCAACTTGTACCAAACACCGTTACCGGCGTAGGCACCGTTACCGGTCGAGCCGAGCAGACTGAAGTTGCCGCCTGACAGACCAGTGACCTGCCAGATTCCGTTCGCCGCAGTGTTACCAGTCACACCCGCGATGCCGACCAAGTCACCATTGCTGAGACCGGTCGTGATCGCTGTGATGACAATCGGTGAAGCGTTCGTCGCCGCACTGATTGCCCCGGACGTTAGACTCCAGTTCTGTGTCTCAAGCGTTAGTGTGCCACCGTTGTCGTAGACAAAGATGTCGAACAACTGGAAGATTGTCGAAGGTACCGCCAGAGACAACTGACTCGTGAGGAAATGTGTTACCCAGTTTGCACCGTCGTACAACGAAATTCGGTTACCCTTGAAGGGGACCAAATACAATGTGCTCTGTGCTGTGCCGCTGCCGAGTGGATCACCAGTCGCGAGCGACAAGCGGCAGTTCGGCTCCGACATGGCGTCGAGACCATCGTCTCCGTCGTCGCCAGGATCACCAGGATCACCAGGGTCGCCTTGCGGGCCTTCGTCGCCCGTGGCACCAGTGGAGCCGGTGTCACCAGGTTGGCCAGCGACATGGATGTTCCAGTCAGCGAATGTGCCGGCCCCAAGGGTTCGATCCATCTCGATCGTGAGCGTGCTACCGGAGTAGCTCGACACGACGCCTTCCATCCAGTTGCTCGGCGATCCCGCGGAGGTTGCCCTTGCGCGAGCACCGATGCTCCAAGCTAGCCCCGTCTGTACAGTGAAGACTTTCGTCCCCGTGCCGATGGCTAAGCTGGTCGTGCTCGTTGTGAAGTAACCCGGGCCTGTGGCACCGGTCGAACCAGTGGAGCCTGTCGCGCCGGTGTCACCCTGCTCACCTTGCTCGCCTTGTTCTCCCTGCTCACCTTGTTCACCTTGGATACCTTGTTCACCGGTGTCACCCTTCTGTGCGAAGAGTTCCCAGTAAGTGATATTCGGCGGCTCTTGATTGGTGTGATCGGAGACGCAGACGTAAGACGAGCCTTCGTGGAAGACGGCGTCGTTCTCGGTGTATGCGGTTCCGTTATCCCAAGCACCTTCCCAAACGATACCGGTGCCCGGAGGACCTTGGTCGCCCGTGTCACCCTTCGCCGCGAGCACATCCCAGTAGGTTGCGTTCGGCGGTTGATGATTGGTGTGATTGAGAATGCAGACGTAGGACGTACCGCTGCGGACCACGGCGTCGTCAACGACGTAAGCCGTGCCGCTGTTCCAGGTCCCTAACCAGTTCAAGCCAGCGGGACCCGTGGGTCCCGTGCTGCCCGTACCGCCGGTAGGGCCTTCAGGTCCTTCAGGACCTTCGGGGCCGGCATCGCCTTGCTCGCCTTGTGGACCTTGTGAGCCGGTTGGGCCTTGTTCGCCCTCGGCCGCCAACAGAGTCCAGTAGGTTGCGTTCGGCGGTTGATGATTGGTGTGGCCCAGGATGCAGATGTATGAGGAGCCGTCAGAGACGACACCGTCATTCGCCACGTAGGCCGTGCCGCTGTTCCAAGCGTTGCGCCAGACGAGACCAATGGGACCCGTCGGACCAGTGGGACCCGTGGACCCCGTGTTGCCGACCGGACCTTGCGATCCTGTCGAACCCGTGGCTCCTTGCGTACCTTGCGGACCTGCCGGGCCTTGGTTCCCTTGCGGACCCGCCGGGCCAGCGGGACCTGTGGCTCCCGTGCTACCGGTGCTGCCGGTATCGCCCTTGCTTGAGAGCACATCCCAGTAGGTCGCGTTCGGCGGCTGCTGGTTGGTATGGGTTAGTATGCAGATGAAACTTGATCCGTCTAAGTTGACGGCATCGTTTGCAACATACTCGGTCTCTTCATCCCACAAGCCTAGCCAGTTGATTACGCCGCTACCCGGAGGACCAACGTCCCCGGGAGGGCCTTGCGGACCTGTCGGGCCGCCGCTGCGTGCGAAGAAGATACCGCCCATAGTTAGATTCCCATCCAAGCAATGTCTTGGTCAGTGTCCGTGGAAATAACCCACAGCTTGTCTGACCGGTCGATGGGGATGAAAAGCACATCACCCGGGATCATTGGCATACCACCAGAGCCGGCGGCGCTGTCAGCAGTTACACCAGCCCCACCGACCCAGATGGGATCGGAGTTAGGGTTGGGGTCAGTCCCACCAGGACAGCGAAGTAAGATTCCCTTGTTTAGCGGGAAGCTTAGAGTGCCAGTCAGTTTTACTCTGGTCAGTCCGACCGTCGCGTGCCCGTTGTAGAATTCCTCAACGGACTCTTTCGTGACATCCATCAGTTACTCCTTAGATAACGAGCCAGGAGTAACCTTGATCGGCGTCACCTCCGATGACCCATACCTTGTTGGCACGGTCCACCGGGATTTCAACTTCTTCACCGGCGTCGAGCGTGTAGCCCTGCGTGTCGCCCGTGTTGGCGACACCGACGCCGCCGACGAAGACGTTGTCGCCATTGCCCAGATCGGCTTTGACTTTCACGTACTTCCTAGCGACGTGCGCGGCGGTCGTGATCTGCTCACGAGTCGTGCCGACAGTTCCGTGCCCGAAGAAAAACTCCGGTACTGTGATCTGTTCAATGTCCATCGACTATTCCTCTTCAGCGGTTTCTTGGCCTGCGCCTCGAACCGGCTTCTTGGTGGTTGTGTTCAAGTCCGTGTTACGGCTTGCTTCCTTCTCGTCCTTCCCGGCTTTCGGGTTGGACGACAAGTCAGACACTCCGCGGGCACCCGGATCGTCACCGCCTTTGGCGATGCCTTGAACCTTGGCGATCTCTGTGGCGCGGCGGATGTGATCCTTCCGTGCCGTGAGGTACTCGTCCTCATTGAAGCCGAGGGCCATCGAAGCTGTCTTCTCGCCGACAAGGCCGGCGTCTTTCGCGTCGATGATCGTCTTCGGGTCGCTGGTCGTGTAAGGCGTCGTGTCGATCTCCTTCTGGATTGCTTCCAGTTGGGTGACACTGACCTTGCCGCCGAACAGAGCGTTCACGATGTTCTTCGCGATCTCACGCTTGGCGAGAGGGCTGGGAACCTTGTACATCAGTTCGGACAACTTCTCGGCCTCCTCGATTCGATCGAGGTCGGTCTTGAGGCTGTAGCGATCCGGGTACTTGATCGTGGCGGTCTTGCGTTTCGACTCGACCTTCTCTTCGTAGCTGCTCCAGTAGTCAGCGATGAGTCGCTCACCACCTTCGAGGACCAGCCCGATGAACGACAACCCGGCTTCTAAGCCCTGGTTGTCCATCTTCTTGGACTCAGCCGACACTCGGCCGCCCATGCTTGTGACTGCGAGGTTGACGATCTTGTTGATGTCGCTCTCCAGCTTGTCCTGCAACTTCATCGTGGCCTCAAGAGGCTCGGCTGGAGGTGCAATGAAGCTGGGGCGTTCGGTGTCCTTGTCGTAGTAACGACCTTGGGTCACACCAACGCTGACCTTCTCGTCCGTGTTGCCCTGTCCACCCGTGGTGGCAGTGCCGTCCGTGTTGACTTTCTTCAAGTGTCCACCGACAGCACGCATGTCACGCTGCTCGGTGTAGAACGGGAAGTTGGCCTTCAAGGCGTAGTTGACGTTGCTGGATTCGAGGTTGAGCAGAGCGATCTGGTGATCGCAGATGTCCTTCAACAGGCTGTCACCGATGTCCATCAGGACGAACGGGATGCGAGTCAGGCCCAACTCGATTGGACCGCCGGGGTTACCGTCGCGATCAACAGGTTCACCGTTGGAGTCGTAGAACTGGATGTTCACGAGTCCGGTGTCCTGGCTGATCCAGACGTACCGATAGCGGTCGTTGTAGGCAACCGGCATGAAGCTGATCGCATCGTGCCTCAGGATTGAGTCCTTCAGCAGGATGGATTGGAACTCGCTAGGAGCTTCAGGCTTCGTGCAGGTGTAGTTGAGGATGTTCTCGACAGGGTAGCTGTACAGGTAAGGAGCTAAGTCCTTAGCACTGGCGATCGTCGAGGTCTGTTGGATTTCGGGCATATCGACGTAGACGCCGACACGACCCATCACCAACAATTCCGTCAAGACCTTATTACCCAGGAAGAAGTTCATCGTGGCACCACGTCGGTCCACGCCTTGCTTCTCACCCGCGATAGCTCGATGGTAATCAGAGCTACCACCCTGTCGTGTTACGTCACCCAACCGTTGGAAGATGGAGTTGCGAATCTTGTTGACCGCGGACTTCGCGAAGACCGTGGTCGGAGTGAAGAACTTGCGGTCGCGGAAGTCATCCGCGTCTTCGCGATTACTGAACTGGACTAGGTAGTTGTCCTTGAAGCGGTCCCCACCTGAGTAGCACGTGCGCCACTTATGCCAGTCGCCGCAATTCTCGAAGAAGTAGGGGTGCCGACTATCAACAAGCTTGGGCAATCCGTCAGCCATATCTCCCTCTCCATTCGTTACAAGAACTTACTAACGTCCTTCCCTGTCGTGATCGAAGCTGCCAACGGCAGGGCGATCTCGGCATAGTTGAAGGCGTGTGCGTAGTGGTCAGGTGCGGTTTCAACAAACGTGGCCATGTAGTTCCCGTCCTCGTCTTTGACGTAGGTGCGAACTAGGGCCTTCATCATTTCCCGATACTCAACCGACACGTCCGCGGGAAGCATGATCCGCTTGTTGCGGAACCGTCCGAGCGATGTGGTTAGCCAGTTGGTTCGGTCTACTGTCGCCATCTCCACGCCGGACTCGTCGTCCGCGATGGAAATCTCGCGAGCGACTTTGCCTCTGCGGTAGCGGCACAGTGTGACGTAGCGTGGGAACTTCTTAGCGAAGCGACGTGCCTCAGCGATCTGAGGATCAGCGTCAACAACACACGCTAAGACCTGCCATTCAGCCATGAGGTCCTCGGCAACGTGCCAGTCCTCACCCATGAATTTGCCGTGTGCAAGAACCTTGCACTTCGCGGCGATGTTGATGTCCGAGGACATCTGGTCAACGAACCACTCACAGACAACCCAGTGCGAGACGATCTGTCCTTGGTCGATACCCATCGTGATGAGTCGCTCGCCACCAATTCGTGGACGTTCGTCATTCATCGTGTAGCGACCGATGGCCTGTTCGATCAGGTCGTCAGTGACTTGGGCACCTTCACCGATGAACGGGAGGCCGAGCTTTGAGTTGTGGAACTCTTTCGCCATCGCTTCGTCGCCGAGGCCGGCGAAGTAAGCAACCGCGAGGTCGCCAGGTGTCACCGTGAAGGAGTACATCTGGCTGATATGAAAGGTTCGTTTGTCCGGGTTTGCGTTCGGGGCCATGCTGTGCCAAGAACCGTCAGCTAGCCAGTCAGGCTTTAGCTCGTGCTCCAGGCGATGCTTGCATTCCTTACACTTTAGGAAGGACTCTTTGCACCTGATGTCATGTACCGAGTCGCCGACGATCTCTAAGCATTCCGGGTAGATAAGCTCGGTGTGACGCGAGCAGTGCGGGCACTTAAACGTGTAGTGCTCCTGCGTACCTTGGTTATAGAGCTTGTGGATTCCGTAGTTCGGAATCGTTGGCGTCGATAACCCCCAGATGTGATGCTTCTTCTGACCGGTGACGCGCTCCTTCGCTTCCGCGATCTCCTTCTGAGCCATCCTGTCCAATTCGTCCAGGATCAACTCGGAGATCGGCAACGACACGAGGTTACTTTCACCTCGTGAGCCGCGGATGTACAAGTTGCAGGTACCGGCCTGCTTCATGTTCACCGTGTTGGTGTCCGTGAAGATACTGGCCAAGTATTCGCTGTGCTTCAACGCAACGGTGAATCGACCCTTCGAGAAGTCCGACGCTGTTTGAGCGGTCGGGAGGACGTAGAGCACATCCCTCTTCAACTGGTCGATCGTGTAGAAGGCCCGGTTGATCGCCACTTCCGTGACGCCAAGCTGGGCACCCTTCATCGCGTAGTTTTCAGGCGCTTGCGTGTCGTGAAGCTCTTTGCACCACGGGTGGTACTTCCAGGAGTAAGGTCCGGGAAAGTCACCACCCATCACGCGCCGCTTGGTCGCCCAGCGGGAGCAACTACCTGCGAGCGTTCGACCCATCAAGCCTTCGGCGATAGACCGTTGCATCTCCTTTGCTAGCGGGTTCATTCGGCGCTCTCTTACCCTCAGCTATGAAGCCGCTGAGTGGGCGTTGTAGGAGAGACCAGCAGGCCGGGTTCGCTTAGGGTGGCTCAAAGAGTTGGCGTAGGCGTTCTCCCCGGGTGGTCTCTTGACTTGTTACTCGGCGTCTTCGAGGTCTTCGTCGTCGAAGTCTTCGTCGAGTTCGTCTTCGTCGTTGCTGGTCAACTCGATCGTTTCACCCGATTCCAGGTGCTCGACGACAGCGTCCATGTCCACGTCGGCCGGGACCTGTTCGAGGGCGTCTTCGATCTTCTTCTCGACGGCCACCTGTACCAGCGACTCGCCGACAACTTGGCCGCCAGAACTGATGTGCTGGGCAACGATGCTGAGTTCGCTCTCATCGACACCTCCCGGCAGATCGAACTCGAAGCTCGGGACGCTGTGTTCAGCATTCGCTTTGAGTTCAACACCGGGGCCGGTGATTACGAGGCGGGTGATGGGCCACTGACTATGGGGAAACTGAATCTTCATGTTTGCTTTCGTATAACGCAGCGACCCCTTCCAACCTCGCAATCAAGTCGCGAAGCTGAGGGGCCGGGTTGCCGGGGAGTCCGAGCCGTGTGTAGCCTTCGATCATCCCGACGCACGTACCAGTCCCAAACAGGATGTGGTTCCACAGTGCGGCGGACTCTCCACTACGGGTGAGGAGTGCTTCATCGAGCTTGCGGCCGGAGTATTTGTTGTAGACCTTGACGGTCGCGTCCTTGACGGGCGTCGGCGTGGGAGGCTTGTCATCAGTGCAGCCTCGGCACCGTTTGCGACGACGCATCGCTAGATGATGAATGGAAGGACCATCAGGATGAATCGGAGGATTTCATCCCAGTGCTCTTTGATCCATTCGACGAGCGTGGTCCAGTCAAAGGTGAGAGGCAGAATGGCCTTCTCAAGGCGGGCGTACAGCCGGCGAACCCGATAGTGGATTCGCGGGAGTGCCAGGACTCGTTCGCCGCTCGGCAGTTGCAGCATCGGGTTCTTTAGGACCCGGCGGACAGCTTCGTCGTCACTCTTGGCGATCTTACCGTCGTCGTTAAGCTGCAAACGAACGATCTCAATGGCTTCTGCGAAACTGGTCAACATCTCAAACCTCAATCAGTGAAGTCGTAGTCGGTGTCGGTATCAACCGGAGCCGGCTCGTCGTCTTGTTCGTCTCGTTTCTTGACACCTTCCGTGACGCTGGCCGCGGGCACCGCGCCCTCGAACCGTGTGACCTCTTCACCCTTATCCATGATGATGGTCGTGGGGAGCTTCGTGACGTTGTAGGTCTCGGCGCTCTCGGGGTTTTCGTCTGTGTCCACGTAGTAGACGATGTAGCCCTGCTCTTCGAGCTTGGCCAGCGTCCGCTTCATCCGCGGGCACTGTGAGCACCACTTCGCGGAGTACATGACGATGTAGTTCTTCTGACAGTCGCCGCTCTTGCAAATCTCCTCACTGGGACATTTGCAGTCAGGACCGCAGGGGCAGTCGTCTACATCCTGCGTCTTCGACGAATCAGCCACCTGATCCTTCGCCGACGCTCTGTGGTCGGCGGGGATGATGGTGTAGAACTCGGGTTTGCTGACGTACCGCTTGGCCCGCTTTGAAGGTCCAGCCACCGGTTGACGATTGCCACCAGTTCGTTGATCTTCGCTTGCCAGTCGGTAGGTCCCTTGCTCGTTAGCAGGCTTCTGAGCCACCTCTTGAGCGACAGCCACAGGGAGAACATTCATCACCCCCAACACTAGTAACAGAATCAGACGGTTCATCATTCTCTCGCTTATCCGGACTCAGCTTGTTCAGCATCCGTTGCAGTTGGAACTCATCTCGGACGAGTTCGTCTCGGTTGTGATCTCGTGCAAAGGCGACCATCACGATCTCCTTAGAAGAGTCGGTAGTCGAGCTTCTGCGACGGGTAACCGACGTAGTTGGAAAAGGCGTAGCAGTCGCCCTCTTCGATCATGGCGTTGATGTTCTTGGCATCGGCCCAGAAGCATCCAGCAGGTGTGCCCAGTTCGTGCGCCGGGCCGGACACCCAGTTCTCACCCCACGAGTTCGGGATCAGTCCACCTTCTCGTTTGCCCTTGCGTCGGTCGATGCCGGCGAGGAACAGAGCGTGGTTCCACGTACCACTACGGCGAAGGAACCCTTCGCTATCCGTGGTCTGTCGGTAGCCAACGCTGGAGCACAGCAGGACGGGGTAGCCATTCGCTACGCAGTCCGCGGCTTGATCCCAGCTTTCTACCTTACTGATCGTCTTGACCGGGTGGAGCTTCGCGATCTTCTCAAGCTCATCGGGAACACCCACACCACTCTTGCCCCAGGACTTACCCAGGTCAGGGCGGTACTTCGTCAGGTCGAGCTTCCCGTACTTCCCTCGTAGCAGCACTCCATACTTGTGGAGCGCCTCAGCCGTCCAGGAACCGGTCGAACCGTCGCCGCGACGAATCTTACCACCGCCGACTTCAACTCGGCTGGCGGCGTAGGTGTACTCGACGCTGAACTCACCCTTCCACTGCTCGCGACCCGTCTTCACGATCTGAGTCGCAGCGAGGACTTGAGCGGCCGTTGTGCCGGCTTGGCCACAGCAGTCGCCGATGTCTTGGAAGTACGGCTTGAACTTTCTACCCGTCACCTTCTCGTAGTACGGCAACAGGAGAACCGACTTACCTTCGCTCGACCCAAAGATGTTGGTGTCGTGGTTGCGAAGGAGCGGCTTCTCATGCGTCTCAATGAAGGTGCGTCGAGCAGCAGGATCATCAATCCAGCCGCCGTATATCGGTTGATCGCCTTTGGCTAGGGCTTCCCTAAACATGGCGCTGCTAAGGAAAGCAGCGCCACCAGCGAGCAACAGGTTACGGCGGCTAATCGACATGGTAGGGCGTTCCGTTCTTACAAGGTCTCAGCGTATGCCTTGAGGCCATCCGCGATGGATCGCCACATGGCTGCATGAGCCGCGGTGTCTTCTAACTTTCCGGCTTCCGCCAAGGTCTTCAATTCAGCTTGGAGACCTTCCAAGAACGGAACCCACTGCTCGACGTTGTCACCGAGAGCGTCTCGGTTCGACTTCTTTGTCGCTTCAACAATGTCGGCAGGCGTCATCGTTTCACTGATAACAGCGGAGACGCTGGAAAAGCTCTGTGCGAGCTTCAGGGCGTCGTCACGCTTCGTCGGCGATTCGACTTTCTCACACCAGGAGGCAACTTTCGTCACCAGGTCATCGCCTGGTTGCGGTTGCCCACCGGTGACTTTGATCGTGTGGACATGAACGTCCACCGTGTCGTCTTTCGCGACAGCGATCACAAACACGTAATCGCCGCCGGTTTGGCTGCTGAACACAGCCTCCTTGCCGCCCTCGATCACTCGGAAGTTCTCAGTGGGCGGGATCACCTTCCACGAGTACGTGTTGGCCGTGCTCGCCGAAACGTCCAGTGTCACCAGTTGGCCGACCTTGACCTTGTCCGGTGCTTTCAGGACAACCTTCGCGGTATCACCATCGGTGAATACAGCGGGTGTAGGGACTCTTTGGAGGAAGGGCACCGCTGCGCACAGGGCGACGACTGCGAGGACGATTGCTGTTAGGAGACTTTGCTTGTTCATTTCTTCCCTCGGTTGATGTGTCTGGACAGGACGTTGTTTTGACTCTCTGGCTGTGTCCTGGCCAACGATGTTGATCGAATGCCCAGCAGTCCTCGCATCTCTCGTGGTTCGGGTAGCGAATCACGTTGCCGCACTCACAGGGCGGATTTTCAGCGTCGGACATACGACCCCTTGTGTATTGGACGGCCTTTGCGACGAGGCGAGAGTAGCTCGACCAGGTTTCCAGCCTGTGACCGTCAGAAACGCGCGGCGATCGTCCGCGCTTGCCTCGGCTACAAAGCCGCCGAGAGGCATGAAACACCTGTCGAGAGATAGCCGTGAGAGGCCCGACAGGTTCGCTGAGAAACGCCTTACGGCGTCGGTCCGTGGATACTATCCACGGGGGTGTTTACTTCTCAGACAGCGGCAGCTTCGTGACAACACGCAAGAGCATGTTCACGACGCCCGCGGCCGAGACGAACGCAGCGGCCCATTCCGGGTGCTGAGCGATAACCTGGTCACCAGCAAGGTAACCTAGGACGCCAGCGGCCACGAACAGGACGTTGACGATCATCGTCTTCGACTTAGCCAGCTTGGTCAGGAACTCCATGAGAGTCCTCCTTTGGGGAATTAGTAGTAAGCTCGATCGTTTCGAGCATTCTTCCAGTAATACGGTCGATCTTAGCTTCCCAGCCGTCCACGCCTTGCAACTCGTCAATGATGAGTTGGATGACTTGCTGGCTGTAGAAGACAATCGCCGGACGGCCGAGAAGCTCATCCGACTGCTCTTTCAATTCTCTCGCGGCCTTGTTTAGTCGCGTGATGGATTGAACGAAAGCGTGATGCTCTCGGTTGATGACAACCTGATCCTTGATCGCGGGGTCGTTAAGCGTGTCCTCGTGAAGCAACTCCGTAATACGGATTAGCTCGTCGAGGTTGCCCGGAGGCCCCATGCTCATCTTGTCTTCCAGCCGCTCCTTGAAGCGAGCCTTGGTCAAGTTATACACGCGGCGTCGGTCGGCTTCCGGCGTCAACTGGCCAGGCACCCGGTGAGTAGGGCAGAAGGTACCGGTTAGGGCGACGTTCCAGCACTGTCCGTGCTTGTCGGCCGCTCGGCACCGCCGCGGGTCCTCCGGGTATGTAACAACTTCCATGATACTAGCTTCTCAGGTCACAACTTACTTACATACTTATCATATCCCGTTTCGACCCTTTTATCCGGCGCAATCCGAAAAATCCTCAAAATAGTTAATCCGTTTTGTTTGAACACGATCGCAAGTCGCGTGTAGTCATAGTGTTCTGTCGAAAGGAGAACCACATGTTGCAGTACAAGATTCTTTACCGCCGGCAGGGGTCCGAGAAGTGGGCCGTGCTGGAACCCGGGGCGCACGCCACGTTGTACCGCGTTCCCGCCGTGGATCGCGGGCTGGAGGCGATCCGGGACCCGGTGATTGAAGCCGTGGTGGTCCGCCATGAGGGGGACCTGTTCAACATCTCCCGCTTCGACCAGGAAGCTCTTGCGCCCAACGCTTTTCCACTTTCCGAGGGTTTGATTCCATGCGTGTGACCGCTCCGTTCGTGATTCCGTCCATTACCGGCCGCGGCCACCACGTATTCACCCCCGTGAATGCGCTCGCCGACGATGACGACTTCGAGGACGACGACCTCTACGACGAGGACGACGAGGACGAAGACGACGAGGACGAAGACGACGACTGGGACGACGATGACGACCTCTACGACGACGAGGAAGACCTCGACGACGACCTAGACGACGACTGGGACGATGACGACTGGGACGAAGATGACGACGATGACGATGACGACTACTACGACGAGGACGAGGACGACGACGACGACGACGACGAGTAGTTAGTTCGCAAGTAACTCCGAAGTTGACAGCTAGAAGCAACGTGCTACACTTGGGTAGTACGTTGCTTTTACTCCCCCAGCCTAGGAACTACTCATGTCCATCGAAGTCGAGATTTTCGGCATCAAGGTCGGTTGTGACTCGCCGGAGCACGCTGCCGCATTCGCGGCTAGCTGCTCGGTGCTGAAGAAGCCGACTGCCAAGCACGTCCTGGAAATGTCCAAGGGGCCGATCACGGTCACGGTGGACAAGGCACGGATCGAGTGTCCCTCGGTCGAGTCTGCCGCGGCGACGGTCGTCTCGCTTGGAGCCGTCCGGCCCACCGAAGAAGAGAAGACGGATACCCAGAAGGCTCAGGCGGCCGGCCAGAAGAAAAGCTGGCGGCATCCTGAGATGCTCGCCAAAGAGTTCGACATCCACAAGAGCGAGGCAAGGTCGCTCATGCGGAAAAAAGCGCTTCAACTCGAAGTGAAAAACAAGAAGAAGCCGACCCGTCAAGAGACTTACGATCTCGTGAAGGAGGAGCTTCAAAGAAAGGCGAAATGACCGACTACAATTTCATTGATAAGAAGCCGGAGAAGAAGCCGCAGCCGGAGAAGAAGCCGGCCATAGCGAAAGAGCATCAAGCTCTTATCGACGAAGGCATTCGCCTCAAGGTCCGCAGCCTGACAACAGGGAAGTTGAATCCGATCCTTCAGGCTGCCGCGGAAGCCCACGCTCAATACCAGGCCGCGCGTGGCGTCCAAGGGCATCAGAAGTGGGACCAGCGTGTCGCTGTCCTCTTCAAGCAGATGCCCGATTCTCACGAATTCCGCGAGGTCGCCAACGAATCATGGCCCGACCAAGATTTGGGTGACGCCGCCAAGGAGATGTACAACTCCTGGCGGCAGTCCCCAGGTCACTGGGGAGCCGTGAACGGGAAGTGCGACTCCTACGGCTACGCGATGGTCTATCGCCCTCAGAACAAGACCTGGTACGCCTGCGGCATCTTCGCCGATCTACGGGAGAAGAAAGTATGATCCTAGCCTGTGGACTTTGCGGCGGCGTCGGCGAAGTCGCCGCGGCCGGCTTCCTGGCGTTCTTGCTCGCGAAGGGTTGGAACTGGATCACGAGCTTCCGGTACAAGCGGAAGCTCGAAGGTTACTGTGACACACGGAAGGGCGAACCCTGCCCGGTGTGCGAGAGTCCGCTGGAGAAGCGGCGCAACCGGCTGACGGGGTTGCCGTTCATCGGTTGCAGCATCTACCCCGTCTGTCACTACACGTCGCCGAGGAAGTAATGATCCTTCAAGAGAAACACATCATACCAGCAATTCCCGCACGTGAAGTTCTGCGCGAGAAGTCCGCCCAGTGCGACATCTGCAAGCTGGAAATCAAGTACCGTCGCCCGCTCGACCCTGAGGGGTCAATTGAGTGGCGACAGGACGAATACGACACCGCGCGGACGGCGATCTTCCTCCAATTCAAGTCATCGGGCTACGGCTACGACGGGGGCGGTGATCTCAACCGCACCGAGTACCACGTCTGTCCGAAGTGCTTCATGGAGAAGGTCGAGCCGTTCCTTCAGTCCTTGGGCGCTCAGCCGACGAAAGTGGAGTACGACTGGTGAGACGTAAGGAAATCAAAGCCCGTTCGATCACGCAGAGCAACGACGCCACGTGCCACAAGGCCACGAAGCGATCCAAACGCAACGCATCCAAGAAGGCACGACAAGCCATGCAACACGAAGTCAAAGAAGCCGTTAGCGAGTACCAACTACGAGTTGGCATCATGCACGCCTTCCGCAAGGCCATCGACGCCGGCTACGAAGTTGATTTGCTCGGCCAGGCCAGTGGGATCGACGTGGTACCCGACGTGCGGCTGCGGGAGCACACAGGGGTCCCTGAATTCTGGGCGAGGGAGGTGTTCGAGGTGTTCAAAGATCGTGGAATCGTTCCCGCGGACACGGACATCGACGCTAAGATCGAGGACTTGCGAGCGAGCGGTTACCGCTTCGCACCGGGGACCAAGTAATGTTTGGTCTCGGCATTCCTGAACTCATTGTGATTGCCGGCATCGGGTTGCTGTTATTTGGCTCGCGGCTGCCCGATGTCGCGCGATCCCTCGGCAAGGGGATCACGGAATTCAAGAAGGGGATCACGGAGGACTAACACATGGGTGTAGCTCAACTGGACAAGAGCGATGGTCTCCAAAACCAGTCGTTGCAGGTTCAAGTCCTGTCACCCATGCTCGATCGCGTGCCTAAGCCGTGGCGATGGACGCTCGGTCTCCACGAGTGTGGGATCGAAGCCACGGCTTGGGTCGGCTGCAAGCCGTACCGCGACGAACGCCGCATGATGGTCTACCGTAAGGTAATCACTCGTGGCGGCGCAACGCTCGAAGAAGCCTTCGAGAACATGCTGAAGGGGATCGAAGCCTTCGGCACTACTGACCCTTTCTGGTCACATGTTTGACCGCGGCTCTTTGCGCGGTTAGAATCTCCCATCAAAGGAGATTGCTATGGACGTTACACAAGCTCTCGTGGACGTTTTCTCTGCCATGCCGGACTTAACACTGGTCCGCTACTCCCTCGAAGGTGACGAGAAGTTCCGACCGCCTCACGCAGTCGTGAAGAAGGTACTCGTCAACTACGCGAAGGAAGCCAACCTACCGATGCACGCACGCATCATAGGCAAAGAGATCGACGAGCACTGGGAGTACATCCGCGACCTAGCTGTGCTAGTAGCGGCGTCCATTCGGCGTCCCCAGGCCGTACCAGAACACGCCGGCCAGCATTAGGCCGACGACGAAGTCGATGAACGGGTGGACGATAACGAGCAAGGTTATTCTCCTACCGGTTGGAAGAGGTCGATGGCGTTGCCCGAGAGGTGCATGGCCGCTTGGCCCTTCTCACCGAGGATGAAGGATCGGAATGCCGCCTTGGTCGCCTCTCGGTCGCGCTGTTCGGGCACGACGACGAACACGTAGTTCATGCCGAACCCTAGCAGCATCGTCAACACGAAGGCGCAGACGATGAAGGTGTTGTCTCGATTCATTTTCTTCTCCTTCGCATTGGGCGATAGCGGGTGTTCCCGGTCTTCATGTTGTAGTAGGCGATGAGCCACCACGGGATTAGGAACATCAGGATGAGGACGGTTTTCCAAAAGTCTCCCATGTGGAAGCCTACCTTATTCAAGGCCGATCGTGCTCTCACACGACAGGTCGGTGTACCAGGGAACGTCCACGGTCACTGAAACAGTGACCTGGGAGCCGGGGCCGGGGCCGCCAGTCGGCCGCGGAACGACTTTTTGGCCGATTTTCAGGTCAAAATCGGTCGTTTTCAGCTTCTCGGCGACCAGCGCGCGGAGTTCAACTTCGTCGATCGGCATGGCCTGCTCGAACCTGGTCGAGAAGGCATCCTTCGCGGCGCACTTCGTCGCCTCGGCGATCGCTTGCTGTTTCTTGGTCACGTTCACGTAGGCGGCCGAGACTAAGAACACTAGCGACAGAATTGCTGCGTACATCTTCATTGGTTCCCTGGGAGTGCAAAGTGACGGTTAAGGGAGAAGCACCACGATGAGGAAGATTACCACCACCGCGAAGACAACCACGTTGGACAGCACGTCGAACAGAAGGTCGAACATCAGAGAATCCCCATGAAAAAGACGCCGAGAGGTCCAACTTCTCTGTGAAGACCTCGTTTTCCACCCTTCGAGCGTGCTGAAGTTGTGTAAACAGCCAAAATGACGCCAATCGCGATGCCGAAAATCATGGTTACTCCATGTTGTAGGGGCCGCGGCGGATCATGCGGGCCGTGTTGTTCTCGCAGCACTGGACCTCGACCACGAACATGAACTGCTCGAAGCGATCTCCCTTCCTGCGGTGGACGTAGAGCTTCAGGCGATCTCCGTGGAGGTTGTGCTTCTCCATGTAGCCGTTCGTCATGGAGTCACGACGCCAGTCGAGCCAGATGCGATCACCGAGCTTCAAGAAGCGAGCGATCGTGCTCCAGACCTCGTGGACGTTGTTGGCCATCGTGATGAGCACGTGGCAGGAGGCGACTTCCTTCAGCCCGGTCGGCTCCTTGTAGCCGGCGCTCACCCTGCTGTAGACCGGAACTTCGTAGTTCCAGTTCTTCGGATCATCGGAGCCGGGATTGGTCTCGTTGCGTCTGGCAACGATCTCACCCTTACCGTCCGAGTGGTAGAACGAGATCGAGCCGGCCTTGCGGAGGTGGCTCACGTCTTCGCGGGTGAGTTGACGGAGGTTGCCGATGTCGTCTTGGTGCATTGCTCGACTCCAGTTGTTTGGTACATCTGAAGTATGTACCAAGAAACTAGATAGTCAAGCTACATGGCGAATTTCAGGCTCAATTCGACGTGATCTTGGCCTCCGACGACGATTTCGGGCACTCTCTCGCCCACTTGGACCGTTTTTGCCATCTTTTCAAGCTGGTCGGCGGCCTCGCGAAGCTCCTGCGGCGTCGTCCACCAGGTGTACTTGGTCGTAATCACTTCATGGTCCTCGCAATGCGTCGATCGAAGTAGGAACAGGCCAAGTCACGCGCGAGGCCACAGTCGATGCCCTGGAGCCACAGGCGGACGTACAACGCCGCCGTGCCCACGGCCGTGTTCGGTCCACAGCTACCCGTGGAGAGCAAACTCATGCTCCCGTGCGCCCAGACAACACTCCAGTGCTCTGGACACACTCGTGCGACCTCAGGCTCGACCATGACGCTCACAGTGTGCTCTTTAAGCACGTTCTTGGCCTCTTGGAGGTCACACGGGTCGAAGTAGACTGCTTCTCTGCTCATTCGGTACCTTTCGTGTTAGTGGACGTGGCCGGAGTCGAACCGGCGTCCGAGCAAGTTGCTGATTCACACAGGGACTTGTGATAAACGCATGTTTCCCTGCTTGCCTACCACGGCGAGCGAGATCACTTGGCTATGTCGTCGAAACCCATCACGCCCAGAAGCTCTCCATCTGTTCGTTCGCCTCGACCACTTCCGCTTGCGTGTAAAGCCGGCGGATGCGCGTGTCGCGAAGCTCTCGCTTACTGCTCACGGACTTCACGTCCGTCATGGCGGCGTCCAAGGTGCCGTTGCGTAAGGCGAACGGCGTCCAGCCCTCCCCAGGCACGTTGACTTCGACGAGAAGCATCAGGGTCTTCTGCTGCGTCTTCGGTGGTTCGACGGCGGCGTCAAATCGGTTCATACGAGCAGTAACCTGTGCCTTTCGAGTGTTTCGCTGACCTCGCGGAGTGCTTTGAGGGCCGCTTCCGGCTCCACAACGGCGTCCGCCAGGTTCCCGTAGTGCTCTTCCAAGCAGTTCAGGAGGAGTTGCCTGATTTGGTCCACCGGCGGTCCCCACGGCAGCGTGCATTTGTCGTAGAGGCTTTCCAACGCCTTCTCCTTCTCGTTGAAGAAGTTGACGATGTCTTCCTTGGGTACATCGCCGCGGCGGATGGCTTTCATCTGCTCGCGGTTGCGCCGCAGGTCGATGTCGCCCTCGGTGAGAATCTGCTCGATCTCATCGAGCAAACGCACCACGTGGTAGGCGAACTTCACGTCGTAGCCGAACTTCTCTCGCAATTCAGACCGCTTGGAGCCTGTTTGGACTCCCTTGCCGTCCATTTTGTGCAACTGCGAGTAGGCGTAGCCCTTGAACTTGTGCCACGCGCCCTTGTGGAGGAACATGCGGCGCTTCTCACGCACCATGTTGCCGACCTTCGTGCAATGCACGACGCAGTCTTGAGCGGTGAAGAGCGAGTCGATCATGTTCGGGTTGTTCTCCATGCAAAGTTGGAAGAACTTCACGATCGAGTAGATCGTCACGTCGTACTTGCGGTCCACCTCGGTGGCATTGCCGATGAACTGCTCGAACCGCTGAACCTGCGTCCCGAAGCCAGGGATTTCGCCGCGGAGGTGTGGGAAAATCATGTCTTTGGGCGGGATGCAGAAGCCGATCACGTCCATGTCGGAGTTCTCGTCCGACACGCCATACGATTGTGATCCGGTGATCGTCTCGTAGTGGACGTTGTGCTCTAAGAAGCCTGGTGGCTTCAACAGGTTCATGCGGGTTAGTTTTGCAACAACGCTGCTCATCGGATTCCTTGGTACTTCAGAGTGGTCTTACCGGCCCCGGTGAGTCGGTAGTAAAGGTGGCGGCAGTTCAACGCTCGTGATCCCGGGATTTGATACTCAGGACTCAATGGGACGGCTACTTCGAGCGTCCCGTGGCTGATCGTTTCTCTTTTCCCGTCCCACGGCCCGCCGATGTACTCGGCTTCGAGCGTCTCAGAAAGCATTCCAGGCACTCATCATCACGTTGTTCTTGCTCGAAGCGAATTAGTAGGTTCTCACACTTACACTTCGGATGGGCGTCAAGCCCGATCTGAATTTGCCGTCTCAGTTCCAGGTCCTCGGCGATCGCTTCCTGCGGTGTCTTGTCCTTGTAGAACTTCATCACGTCCAGGATGCCGTCCGCGACGACATCCAGGACGATGTAATGGTCGCCCTCGGGCGCGATGACGACGTACTCTTTGTCTCCTCGCTGCCGACTGCGGTAGCTGTACTCCCGCATGGCGAACGAGATGCGATCCTTCGGAATCCAGTGCGGAGTGCGGTAGTAGTACGTGCGCCCCTCGTACTCAATCCCTTCTCCGTGACCAGTTGACCTCCCGGTGTTCGGTGACGGTGGACGGTCGTGTGTTGCGATTTCTTGCTTCATGGGTCCCGCTTCACCTTGTCGAAGCTCTGCACGAAGCGTCTTCCGTTGACGTAGTCAGGGCGGTTGTGGTACTCCGGGTCCATCAACAGGCGATGGAGTAACGCTTCCATGTGCTTACCGCACAGGTCGATCTGCACACCAAGATCATCCATCGACCCGGCCTCATCCGTGACGCGCTGCGTGGACGGATTGAACCGGTGCTTCGTGCGATCGCCGCACACGTCGCAGAGGTAGAAGTCAGGACTGCTCATAGCCAAGTAATCTCGCTGCTTTGATGATTTTGTCTGGGTGATGTCGGTCAAGAAGCTCTTCCGTGGTCAAGGCTCCCAGCCCTGTGAGGAAGTCGGCCGCTTGGTAACCAGGTCGCGCCCGGCGCGCCTCGTTCTCTCGTTCGATTCGCTTCCGTTCCAAGTCCTTCTTGACTTGGGCGGCCTTGATCCGCTTGATGTCTGAAGGCGTCGGCTTCTGCAAGCGACGTTTGCCCAGGCCGCCGACCTCCTTACCGGCGAGATTGAACACGGTGTTCTTGTCGGTCCGGATGCGTTGAGCCGTCCGTCGCTCGACCACGACGATGGAGCCGATGAGATCGTCGGCGTCACGGTGCATGATGAGCGTGTCACCTTCCTTCACGTCTGCGAATTCCATGTTCAGTTCCTTCATTGGGTTGTTTCCGGGCCAGAAGGCCCGCATCCAGTCGGTCACAGTTGCTCCGCGAGTTTCTTCAGCTTTGGCGTGATCTCTTTGCCGTTCCGGGTAAAGTCCCGGATTTTGTTATGGACGTTGATTCTGATCGGGTCGCCGTCAGGAAGGAAAGTCTTCCAGAAATCCTCCTCCGTGTAGCCTTCGAGTATGATTCTGGCCGCAATGCGGTCCACGAGTGGGTACTCGGTCGCATCGTTCATCAGGTTCGCAATTTGCGAGATGGTCATAGCCGGCAGTGCCTCCGAAGTTGGTCGAGTGAGATGCGATGGTCGTCGATCCGTGATCCGTGAACTCGTTCTTGGTTCTCCAGGTGCGCCACCTTGAGTTCCAGCGTGTCGCGGTCGTTTTCAAGTTGCTGAACCTTGGACTGCAAGTCGAAGATGCGGTTTTCGACTTCGTTCTTCCATTGGTACAGGTCTTGAACCTCCCACTGGGTGTTTTGCAGGTCTGATGCGGATGCGAAGTCGTCGCTCATCTGATCTCCCAGCGGATCGTGTACTTTGATTCCTCGAAGGCGTCTCGCCGGACGCTATAGCCTGCGTCAGTCAGTCGTTGGATGGCATCATCGCCTTGGTTACCGTTATGCACATCTTCGTAAGACACCTGGACGTAGTAGTACCCTCGCTTGGCTGCCTTTCTGATCTTCCGCAGGAGCCTGCGATGTGTATCGTTGGTGCTCTCGCGGTTCTTCGTCGTTAGGTCCCAGGCTTCTGCTGCGTTCATCGGTACCCTTCGTGTCCTGTGGACTGGAAACGGCCGTAGTGTGCTTCTAGGTCTCGCACCATCACCAGCCTTGTCTCAACGGTTGAATCTTCCACGCAGTCGCGGAGGGCCTCGGCGTGGGCCTCGTTCTTCCTCGCGAGCATCTCCTTCGCACCGTACTTGAAGTTCGTGTATCGAACCTGCGGTTCCCACCTCTCCATCGTCGGCATGAAGCGGAACGTGTACTTGTGTTCGATGACCCACCAGTACCTCGGCGGGACCTTGTTGTAGTACCGATCCCAGTTGGCGTGCCGATAGTCATCGACTGCCTTGAGAATCCGTGTTCGCCGCGGCCCGTACTCATCCGTCTGCTCGCGTGCCGATCCCTCCCACTGGATGCCGCAGCACGGGCAGAACCTCCAGAGTGCCGTGTACGTTCCGTCGAAGTCGCTGTAGCCGGCCGGCGTGCGCCCTTCCCAGGTGTCGTAGCAGTTCAAGCACTGGAAGATCGAGCACCCGTCGTCGGTGTACTCGACCACTCGCCACTTCGGGATGCTCATAGTTGCTCGCCTCGATAGAACTCTGATTCACCGTAGTGACAATCCAGCAACTCGGGGTAGTCGGCAACCGGCCGCACTTCCCAAGGCGTGATCCTCGTGTCAAGGAACTGGTTCTGCGGGTGGACTTCCTTCGCGTACTTCATTGCGAGTTCGTGCGTCGGGAAATCCTTGATGACCATCTTTGCTTGGTCAAGGTCAGCGTCTCCATGCTCGTCCTTGGGAATCTCTTTGCACCACTCGACCTCGAAGCCCGTGTCGCCGTTCTTCATTGGAAGTGCTCTCCCATCCACTTTTCCGAAACCTTGGTACCCGTGACCGGCTTCCCCTTCAGCATCACGTCCTTGAAGCGGGACGGGAACTGGTAGAAGCTCGTGCAGCCTCGCGAGTAGCGGTGATTGACAATCATGCTCAGCGTCAGGACGAACGAATCGCCGTTCTTGTACGCGACCTTCAGGTGTCCTTCAACCAGTACCGTGTGGGCGAGTTCGCCGGACACGTGGTTCGGCTTGCCCTTGTGCGACTTGGTCGCGTTCTCCAGCTTCTTCACGTGCTTCGAGATGAACTGGAGCTTGACCATGTCCACCTGGTGGTTGGCGTCCTTGATCGCCTTGGCTTCGTCGCAGAACCATTCTCCGTTCTGGTGGGCGGCGACGATGCCGGCCCAGCCGGACTGCCAGCAGCCCTTCTTGTTGCCGACGTACTCCGGGACCCGCATCGAATCGTGGTAGTAGCGATCCCGCTCCGGCTCCTGGCCCGCGGCGAACTTGGTGAAGGCTTCGTACTGCCGCTGAGCCATCGCCACGTAGCGGGCGACGGCGTCGGCGCGGAACTTGTCTTCCACCGACTCGAAGATTCGGGTCAGGGTTTCTTTGAACGAGTCGGGCTTGGTCTTGGTTGTGTTCATACTTGTAGTATGTACCAAGAAACTAGCTAGTCAACTCTCAGTGGTACAGGATAAGGACCGGAATCCACCATTTCGGCTGCTCCCTTGCGGCTTCTACCGGTGACACTGGTTGGAGCGTCCAGAATCGCCATCGCCTTGCGGTAGATGTCCTCCAGGAGGCTGTCGTGGCCGTAGTCGAGTGCTGCGCCACACCTGATCGCGATCCCCTTGATCCACCGGCGGTACGCTGATTCAAGCTCGGTGTAAACGTGGTGGAAGCTGGGAGACCCGAACCGCTCACCGGTGTAGGCGATGTGGGCGTGGTTGTCGATCGTCCAGCCGGCCCTCTTCATTTCGTCTGCGTGGAATTTCTTCATCGTATGTTTCTCTTGTTTGCTATACCAAAGTTGGTGGAATGGCCCTGCCATTCATGGTCACGTGGGAAACTGCTCGGCCAACCCACTCGCGCTGATACACCGACATTCGGTGCTTCACACTCAAGTGACACCCCCGCATCAGGAATTGCGTAGCGACCGAAGACGTTTCAAAGACGACCTCTTCCTCGGAATCCACATCGCAAGAGAATAGAATCTTCAATCGGTACCCAATTACGGGCAGATTGAAGGGTTCAAACGAGACGGCGACTGAACGAAGCTCTCCAAGACGCTCCAGAATCTCCACTTCCAGGTAGTCGCCGATGTCTACACCGTCCAAGAAGAACGACGCAGTCTTCTGATTGAGTTTGAGTGTCTTCACAGCAATGCTTCCAGGTTCTTGAGGATGAGATCGCAATCTTCGATTTGTTTCAGGAGACCAGCCTTACGCCCCTTGTAGATCGCGATCGAATCGTTGATCGCTTCCTTCCGCGTGTGCTTCAGGTAGCAGTGATTCGGTAAGTAGATTTGTGGCTTGAAGTGCGGGTTAGGTTCGGGATAGAACCACTCCCACTCCTGCCGGCCGTGGATCGGCGTTACGACCACTTGCCCGTCCGGTTTGTGACCGATCCACCAGAAAGTTGCACTACTCATGCGAGCAACGCCTCGAACTTGGCCAAGAAAGCGTTGTTCTCGTCGAGTTGCTTCTGGATGTTGCTCCCTCGATCCTTGAAGCACGCGATGTTCGACTGGATCGCTTCTTCGCGTGTGAGACGCAAGGTCGATCCTGGCAAGTAGCACTTCCCGTTGACATGGGGATTGCGATCGGGTTGGAAGTAGTCCCCGTACAACACGCCGACTAGCTGGTGGACGGAGACGTTGTCGTCAGCGTCAATCTTCACGGCCCACAGTGTGATCTCGTCTCTCATTGGTCCCTCATGCTGTAGTAGATGCCCATCGCCAAGGTGAATGGCAGCAAGGCGAAGAATTTGACGGTCTGCCAGATCACCCAAACGATGGTGACCGGGTGCTCGTGCTTGCGGATGAACTTCACCAGATGTGGATGCTTCTCGATCCACGCCACCTCGCGCTCGTATCTCTCGTCGTTCACGCCGCCTCCTTCAAGGCTCTGAGCTTGTTGGCGTCCGAGACAAGCTCCCGCATGGCCTCGGCGCACTCCTGGATGTGATCCTCGACACGTTTGTGCTCAGCCATGATGGCGGCCTCGCGAGTGTCGTGAAGACGATCGTCGCTCTTGCTGACTGTCTTCGAGTAGCCGACACAACTTTCCCGAGCGGCGAACACAAACTGCTTCGCCGTCTCCGTGACCGTGACTTGCACGGCTCTGTAGAAGTACGTCTGGGTCTCGTTGACGAAGTACCGCTCGCAGACCCACTTGGTGACTTGCTTGCTCAAAGTGGTGCTCCGTGTAGCTTGTCGAGTAGTGCTAGGTCGGTTCTCGCCGCGGCCACTTCCTGCTCGTAATCCTTCACGATCCTCTTTTGATCCTTCCGCCGTTTTCCGACCGCGCCCTTGCGAGTGATCGCGACCCACTGCATCTCGATGCCGGGTCGGCTACCGTAGTGGCCACAGTTGAACAGCGTCTTGACTCGGTCGTCGAAGTTGCCGACGAAGAAGCCGCCGCTCTCCTCACCAACGACCTGGAAGACTTTGAACTTGCTCTCGTACCAATCCCAAACGCAGACGTAGCGTGTTTGCACTACATGTCCTCCGTCGAATGAAAGTAGTCGTCGTCCTCGTCAAGGATGACGAGCTTGATCTTCGGCCAGACGGTCGCGGGGATGTACAACCCCAGCGTGATCCATGACTTCTCGGTGAGCGTGAACAGATGCCGGCCGCCGGAGTCGTGAACCTCGAAGCCCCACGGTCCTGGACCGTTCAGGATCACATCCGACCACGCCCGCGGTCCAACAGGGTTGAACACGTCGCGTGGGGAGTTCATCGGTACCATGCGAGCATCCGGCCACACGACGCCGAGCAACGCGAGAGGTCCTCCAGGGTTGTAGAACCTGCCAGGAACGACCTCTCGATCTGCGAGCTTCTCCTCAGTCGCTCTCGTCAACGTCATCAGGTGCAAGCCGGCCGAGTCGTGGATCGCCACGGCCCAGCCATACTTGCCGGGTTCCGTGTCACGAGTCGGGAAACTTACGCCGCGATGTCCTTTTGGGCATCCTTGTTGGCACATTTCTTCTTTCCTTTGGGTTTGGGCAGACCTTTAGCTACACGAGTGAGCACGGTCTGCTTGGTGCCCTTGTAGTCGTCATGCTTCTTGACGGTGCCGGTAACGTCCACGACGTTGCCTTTGTCGAGCCATTCACCGACCTCACCGGTCCACCAGGTCAGAATGTTGCCCACTTCGTCCTCGAAGCGGACAAGAGTGCGAACTCCGAAGTCGCTATCGAAGTTGTGGGTGCCGAGCACGGTGAGCTTCTCGAATCCGCGGCGTTCGCCTACGGTTCCGACGTATCCGCGGACCTTGTTGGCCCGTTCACGCTCGAACTCGGCCTGTCGCTCGACGTGACGGAGGTAGCTCGGGAGCAAACTTACCGCGATCCCGAGTTGGTTCCATTCGGCGAACCCGGTACGAGCGATCGCACCGAGATTGTGTTCGTAATCCGTGCCGCCTTCGAGCTTAGCGGCCCATTCGATGGCCGCCGCGGTGTCGGCCGCGTCCCGTTCTTCAGGAACGAGAGCGTTTTCCTTGATGAACTCGTGATCGTGACGGCTCCGCGGGTTCAACACCATCACGACGATGTCGCGAGTGCTCATCTGCGGCCGGCCGGACTCCGCGATCTCACGCGCCTTCGTGGCGCTCAGCCAACCGAGCTTGCGGATGACGATCGCCGTCGTCTTCAACAGCAGTTCCAGGTTGAAAGTCTTCTCGCCGGCGCTGCCCCAATCCTCGTTGCCGGCTTCGCCGAGCAGCGTTTCCGCCGATGAGAAGAACGAATACCAGGACAGCAGACGCTCCGGCGACAGGCCGCCGAGAAAGTTGGAAAGGCATTGACGCCCCACCTGCTTGTGAGTACCTTCGTCGTGCCGGAGGACGAAGACTTCCTTGCGACGACGCTGCGTGGAGCAGTGATCGCAGTGGAAGGTCGTCTTGCGGTACGCTTCCGGGCAGACTTCATTCGGGACAGTGCGGACGATCACTTCGTCGCCCAACGGTTCGATCACAGCCACCAGACTCCAGCCGGCGAGCTTGGGAGCCTCTCCCACGATCGAGACCTTGCAGAACGTCGCCATGTACTTGACGCCGGACGGCGAAACGCGCTCCTGTTGGAACTCCTCATGGATGTTCAACGTCGGCACTTCCGCGCCGAGACGGTTCGCTTTGCGGACCATCTTCTCGAACTGCTCACGAAGGGCAGGAAGATTGGCTTTCGGGATGTCGTAGGTAGCGTCGTTGTTGTTCATGTATCTAGTATGTACCAAGAAACTAGGTAGTCAACGCGAATTCTTTGCTTAGGCAACGGCTTCGAGACGTTGGATGACCTCACAAACGGCACTGGCGGTAAAGATGTGACCTCGTGGTGTCTTGATGCCCTGGGCGTTGAGCGCCGAAGCGATCTCCAAGTAGGTGGCAGCACGTTCTTTCAGCACCCGGATCACGGGAAGTGACTCGGCGTAGCTCAGATTCAACTTTTCTCGCTTCATTGCGAGCTTGCGAGCAGCGGGAATGCCGTTCCAGCCACGTCGATGCTCTCGTCCGTCCCAATGGCCCGGCCGCGCGGAGCCAAGTTGTGCTCCCTTCGCCTTCAATTCCGACAAAGCAGCCTTGGTACGGGCGCTGATACGTCGAGCCTCGTCCTCGGCGATCGCCGCGAGCAGGTGGATCGTCAGCCGAGTGGCTGAAGGCATGTCGCAGCAGATGAAATCGACGCCGGCTTCCATGAGCGTGGCCGTGAAGAGCACGTTTCGCGCGAGGCGGTCGAGTTTTGCGACCACGAGCGTAGCTCCGCGCTGCCGGCAGAGTGCCAACGCGGCTTTTAGCTGCGGCCGGGCGGCCTTCTTGCCGCTCTCGACCTCGACGAACTCGGCGAGCACGCTACCATCCGCAGTGAACTTGGTCACCGCCGTGCGTTGGGCGTCCACGCCCAGGCCCGATTCACCCTGCTTCTGTGTGCTAACCCGCAAATACGTGACGTAGAGCATCGTTTTATCCTGAAGTCTTGTTGGTCCGACAAGACAAGTATGTACCAAGAAACTTGCAAGTCAAGTTTCGTGTTGTAGAATCCCTTGGAGAACCAAAGCCATGATTAAGAAGCTCACGATCTTGAACCCTGGTGAAGTCGAGTTCCTATTCCGCGACGGAGCCAGGGGAAGTGGTCGAGTTCAGGGACCTGACCGAACGCGACGACCAGGACCGCCTGGCGGCGCTCATGGTCGCCCGCGGCTATCCAAGCAAGGAGGAGGTCATGGATCGGCTGGAGAACGCCGACGCCGCGGGCGTGACCGGCCAGCCGTTCGACTGGCCGTAGGTGCGCACCACCCATAGGTGTTACCACCCGTTAGTGTTAGCCACCCACGGATGGGTGGTGAGGCTGCCGGCGCGACCCACCCACCAGAGGGATTTTAGGTAGGAACATTTTTGACCACCTCGGCCGAAATCGGAGATTTTGACTGGTCAAAAAGTTATGTAAGTCATTGCCACATAAGGACTTGAGGCGTGTTATACACCCCTATATTATTGATTTGAAAAGTAGGTAGGTAGGTAGGCTTGCATGAATAATACGTATAGGAAGAAAATTCATTTCAATCGCTTCACACGGATGCGGGCTGGTTTAACTCGCTACCTACCTAACTCTCCGGACGCGGCGGCAAGTGACTTCCTAGTCACTTGGAAGTCACTTAGCTCCCGTGAGCCTCCAGGATCGCTTCAAACGCCTCGATAGGTCTCACCACACCAGGGTGTCGCTCGGAAGCGATCCTGAGCCATCCTCGTGCGTCTCCTGACACGTGGGTCCCCTTGGGACACCCTCCAGTTTGACCCTCCCCTCTCCTTGACCGGGTCCCCGTTGATACAAACGCGGTACCATCCACCTCCCGTCATCGCGCACGATCGAGAGCCTTGCCGGTCGGATCGAGCTTCTGGGCGCACGCCGCTGCGCATTCGCCCGCGGCCGCCGCGCGCCGCCCGCTCATGCGGTGATTGAAGCTCCGATTCGCCGCGGTTCCTGCGGTGATTGTCCCCGCTCGCCGTACCGCGTGGGTCCCTCCCGCGGAGTGGAGCGCCGCGCGAGGAAACGGCTGGGGGTTGGAGGGGTTATACCGGCTGGGTCGGATGCTCCGATTTGACCCTCCCCCTCGGTTGTGAGGAATGTGAGGAAGGTGAGGAATGTGTGCATTCTAATGAATGTAAGTATTGTAGTATCAATATGTTACATCATAATCATTACATTCACTACATCTGAATCTCTTGACGAACAACGAGAGAATCCCCTGCATCCTGCACTACCCATACAGGTGGGGTGGGATTGTAGTAGCTATGCCACCTGGGTGGGGTGTACCATGTACACTAGATAGGTGGATGGTATCACCTGTGCGGGTGGGTGGGGTTGTGCCGGATGTGCCGGTTGTAGGGCAGGACTGTAGTCATAATGACTACAGGTGGTAGATGCGCTCTAACCGTGCGCGAGGGAGTCGCTGAATGTGGACGCGCGCGTCCACAATGTAACTCGTTTGATAGCAACGACTTGCGAATCATCACTAACTTAGTAATGTATCTTGTCTCATATTGAGACTGCTAGACTTACGTCAATTCTAGCTAGGCTACCATTCACCTAGCTTTGCTTCCTGGTCGCGACCATTCACCTAGCTTTGCTACTCGCGACTAGCTCACCTGGTCGAGGGAACTAGCAACTAGCAACTAGCAACTAGCAACGCACAAGCTAGCAACTAGGGCGCATAGCTCACCTAGTCGCGGCCGATCTTAGCCTAGTCGCTCACCTACGGGCGCTCACCTACGGGCGCTCACCTACGGGCGCTCACCTGGTCGAGGTGCGGAAGATCAGCGGCCGTCGCTGGTCGAGGTGCTGCGCCATGGTCGCGAGTCGCGGCCGATCTTCAGCGGCGCTCACCTGGTCGAGGTGCTCACCTGGTCGAGGTGCTCGCGACGGTCGAGGGAAGATCAGCGGCGCTCACCTGGTCGCGAGTCGCTGCCGATCTTCCCCGCGACGGTCGAGGTGCTGCGCCCTGGTCGAGGTGCGGAAGATCAGCGGCCGTCGCTGGTCGAGGTGCTCACCTGGTCGCGGCCGTCGGCGCTTGCTGCCGATCTTCCCCGCGACGGTCGAGGTGCTGCGCCCTGGTCGAGGTGCGGAAGATCAGCGGCCGTCGGCGCTCACCTGGTCGCGGTGCTGCGCCCTGGTCGAGGTGCTGCGCCCTGGTCGAGGTGCTCACCTGGTCGCGGCCGATCAGCGGCGCTCACCTGGTCGCGACCATTCACCTATCTAGCAATTATTTTCTAGCTAGTAACTTGCAAGTTACTAAAAGCGAACTAGAGTTTAATTGTTCGGGAAACAACAACGCAACGGGAGTCGCTCACAATGAGTCGCAAGAATTACAAAGCCATTGCCGAAGCCATGCGAATCGAGTTGAACTATCAGCGCACCATCGGCGAGATGTCCTATGCGGCGGCCGTCCAGATGGTAAAGGCGCTGGCGCAGTCGCTCAAATCACAAAATGGCGCTTTCGACGAAACGCGCTTTTTTGAAGCTTGTGGAATCTAGCAACAACGCAACGGCCGGCCGATCTTCCGGCCGGCCGCACAACAACGCACAACAACGCACAACGGGAGTCGCTCACAATGTTGATTCAATTAGGCGCAGGCAACGGATTTTATATCATCTATCGCGACGGAGTCGCGATTCTGGAAATTGAAGATCATAGCGACGCGCTGAAGATCGCGCAGGCGCTTTGCAAGAATGCGGAAGATTTGACCAACTAACAACGCACAACGCACAACGGGAGTCGCGGCCGATGATTACAACGAAAACGGTGTATGTGACGGAGGGGAAAGAATTCGATACGCTGGCGCGCGCTATCGACTATCGCGAGTCGCTGGTTAATGAATTCGCGGTGCGCGCGTTAGGTGTTCACGCGCACCATCGCGCGAATATGTGCCTGACAGAGTACATTCTCGCGAATCGGGAAGAGTTACGGCGCTTGCTTGAATTCGCCGATGATGTCGCGGAAGAGTAACGCAACAACGCATAACGCACAACAACGCACAACGGCCGTCGCTCAATGCGGCGGCCGTTTTCATGCGCTCACCTGGTCGCGGCCGTCGGCGCTTGCTGCCGATCTTCCCGCGACGGTCGAGGTGCTGCGCCCTGGTCGAGGTGCTCACCTGGTCGAGGTGCTCACCTGGTCGAGGTGCTCACCTGGTCGAGGTGCTCACCTGGTCGAGGTGCTCACCTGGTCGAGGTGCGGAAGATCAGCGGCCGTCGCTGGTCGAGGTGCTGCGCCCTGGTCGCGAGTCGCGGTCGATACGACCGGCATATGCGCAATCTTTGGAATTCTTTATCTAGTAACTTGCAAGTTACTAGATGCGACCTAGAGTTGATTGTGTCGAGGGAATCAACGCAACGCACAACGGGAGTCGCAACCATGTTAGACGGTGTCAGTGAACGCACGATGTCGGAAGTTTTCAATGCGGCCGTCGCTCGCGGGTTCGATGTCCCGAAGCCGCCGGCAATCAATCTGGGGGAAGATGTCAAACATACCGCCAAACTGAGTCGGGCGCTTTGCCGCGGATATTGCGACTATATCGACTCGCTCACCGGTGACGATTGTCTGGACGATGAGGATTGCGAGGATTGCGAGGATTGCGAGGATTCGGACGAATAACGCACAACGCACAACAACGCACAACGGCCGTCGCATCTAGCGGCGGCCGTTTTCGTTTGCGCCCTGGTCGCGGCCGTCGGCGCTTGCTGCCGATCTTCCCCGCGACGGTCGAGGTGCTGCGCCCTGGTCGAGGTGCTCACCTGGTCGAGGTGCGGAAGATCAGCGGCCGTCGGCGCTCACCTGGTCGCGAGTCGAGGGAAGATCAGCGGCCGTCGCTGGTCGAGGTGCTCACCTGGTCGCGAGTCGCTGCCGATCTTCCCGCGACGGTCGAGGTGCTGCGCCCTGGTCGCGGCCGTCGGCGCTTGCTGCCGATCTTCCCCGCGACGGTCGAGGTGCTGCGCCCTGGTCGAGGTGCGGAAGATCAGCGGCCGTCGCTGGTCGAGGTGCTCGCGACCATTCACCTATCTAGCGGCCGTTATTCCGGCGCTTTTCCGTCGCAATTCCGGCGCTCGCAGGAAGTTTTTCGGAAGTTTTATTTCCTTACGGCGCATAGACTTAGGTAGTATCTAGCTAGAATCTTTCGCCTAGTTTCTTGCAAGTAACTAAATGCGCTCTATGTTTGATTGTCGAGGGAACAACAACGCAACGCAAACAACGGGAGTCGCAAAATGATGATCTTAACGGGATTCATGGTTGGAGTGATTGTTCTGGCCTTCCTGCAAACGCAGGTTTTCGCGGTCCGCACCTTCTAAGCCGGGAGTAACGATCATGCCGGACGGGTACAAACGCAAACGTCGCAACGGTAATGACGCTCAAGCACGGTGGTACGCATTGTGGCGCACCATCCGATTCAATCGACGCTTCGGATTAGGAGGATGATGCAATGGTGCGCGTTTTCAAGGAATTTTTCGGCGAGTCGGAATTTGAGGTTCGTGAGCAATTGTCCGCCTTTGACGGTTGGCGGGTTGTGAAGGTCGAGCGGCTTTTTTGCGGAATGTGGGTCGCAGCGATTTTCCGGTGGGAGGTCGCGAAATGACGACTGTGCTGGTTGGTTCGATTCTCTGGGTTGGTTTCATGTTCCTGCTTAGGAGTGATATGCAATGAGTGACATCTTTGACGCCTTGACCACATTGTTCGATTCTTCCGTTCTTTCCGGTGACACCTACCAGGCCGTTCTGCGCGGAATCCGCGGAAGTGCGGAAGATGACGAAGATAAGGCTCGTGCGGCCTTTCTGCTCTGGGACATTGAGAACGGCAATTCCGGTGCGCCTGATGGTGTCGAAATTGAGGAGAACTACGGCGGCACCGGTTATCGCATCACTGAGGGTCGCGCCGAATATCTCATCTGCACCGATGATGAGGCGGATGCGCTTTGTAAGGATCAGGTCGAACAGTCGCTTTTTGCGTTCAATGCCAGCTTTCTCAGTGGTGAGACTGGTATCGACGATACCGTCTTTGAGGCGCTTGCCGATAAGTGCGAAGGCGCGAATGATGCGATTATGTCCATCATTAAGGGAACGTGCGGCTTTGACGATTTTGTCAAATCGGCGACCAGTACCGATGGTAGGGGTCATTTCTTGGCTTCCTACGATCACGAAGAAAACGAGTCGGGCGATTATTTCATCTATCGCACTAACTAGGGCGCAACGCAACCAACAACGCACAACGGCCGTCGCATCTAGCGGCGGCCGTTTTCGTTTGCGCCCTGGTCGCGGCCGTCGGCGCTTGCTGCCGATCTTCCCCCGCGACGGTCGAGGGAAGATCAGCGGCCGTCGCTGGTCGAGGTGCTGCGCCCTGGTCGCGGCCGTCGGCGCTCGCGAGTCGCTGCCGATCTTCCCGCGACGGTCGAGGTGCTGCGCCCTGGTCGAGGTGCTCGCGACGGTCGAGGGAAGATCAGCGGCCGTCGCTGGTCGAGGTGCTGCGCCCTGGTCGAGGTGCTCACCTGGTCGCGGCCGTCGGCGCTCGCGAGTCGCTGCCGATCTTCCCGCGACGGTCGAGGTGCTGCGCCCTGGTCGAGGGAAGATCAGCGGCCGTCGGCGCTCACCTGGTCGCGGCCGATCTTCCCGCGACGGTCGGCGCTCACCTGGTCGAGGTGCTGCGCCCTGGTCGAGGTGCTCGCGACGGTCGAGGGAAGATCAGCGGCCGTCGCTGGTCGAGGTGCGGAAGATCAGCGGCCGTCGCTGGTCGAGGTGCTCACCTGGTCGCGGCCGTCGGCGCTCACCTGGTCGAGGTGCTGCGCCCTGGTCGCGAGTCGCTGCCGATCTTCCCGCGACGGTCGAGGTGCTCAC